>JAAUYH010024475.1_pt1 | contig 19465 bp, 11 predicted proteins | sample 7278061 | NCBI WGS metagenome assembly JAAUYH01 (sample SAMN14350203, study PRJNA611818) | marine sediment metagenome | isolation source: surface marine sediment (0.6m) | place: French Polynesia: Moorea | collected 2018-08 | reverse complement strand
TTACTCTTGTTCCAACGAATAAATCAATTAACTCAGTCGTTTTCCTAGCAATCTACCCATTGCTCTAGAAAAGTTTACAAGCGGCGAGAGTCTGAGAAGACAGTAGAAAACCGAGGGTTTTAGGTTTCAGCACTGCACCAGATAATGCATTTGATTATAAAATAATGCGAGATAAAATGATGCTGTTCACTGTATGATTCCTTACATTCCCTGCCTTAGAAAGGCTGGTATATTTACAATCACCAAGTTCATAGAATTCTCTGCTGAGCTTGTGCGAATCCGTTCAAGAACTTACAAAGCTTTCTCTTCCAAAAACTGAAATATTCTGAAGGAAAGGCCTGGTTTAAGTATAACATGATGCATTGACTCTGGAAATTGATTTTGGTGTTCAGAATAGTACTACCAACATTTGCACGTTTTTGCCGTATTTAGATAAAAAGGAGTACTTATTACTAAAAGGAGGTTGTTAAAATGTGGGTCCTCAAAGCATTTTATTGGACGAAACATGTCTTATTTTCTTATAAATTTGTGCTCCTTTCATTGCAGTTTTAGCGTAATGTGATATGGCAGAGGTGCGATAGGGTGACCAGTAGATGAAATTTCCTAGCTCGCGTACACTAGAAAAAAAATCCAAAAATCCTATATTTTGGTCAGTTTTCATTCGTTTTTAGATATTCGTATCTTGCTCAGCAGATAACGTGATTATCAAGCCATATTTAGATAGCTGAAATAGATCCCCACAACACCTAGCAGAAAATTCTACAACTTCAGAAAGCGAAAAAATGCTTGCAAAACATTAAAACGACAGGCCGCGAAAAAAGCGAAATCTTCAGTACGCGGCTATTCAAGGCGATTTGGAGGATTGAGAGTTATCCTTTTTAGGATGTGAGGGACAAAAATTGTCTATAATTGATATTCATTATTTGTGGTTTTCACACTTTGCGACTGATTCAATAAATTCGTGCCTCCTGCCAAAATTCATAATTCTTCAAACTGCTCTTTCTTGCAACATTTCTTAGTGACACTGAATGATACAAGAAGTGCCCAGCACTGCTCACGAGTTGTGATTTTACTTTTCGAATCATTTGCACCTATGGTTTACTGATAAAGGTGCGATCCGGCAGAAAAATTCAGAACAAATCCTGATTTGAGGGCAAACTTTAGTGTTCGAGAGCTTATTGAAATATTATAATCCGTTCAAGGTTGAAATAAAATCAGCAAGCTTCAAAATCTGTTTCAGTACATCAAATCTAGCTTTCAATGCCATAACTCAGTGCACTATCTCAAACACGATGAATGGGGTTAAGAATGGATTTAAAATAGAACTTAGAGCACCAATGATAAGACTTGCCGCATAGTGCTCAGGATTTTCAATAGTCTGGTGTGTGTAGTAATCCCTTTTAGGACATTATTCACCTGAATAAGCCAACGCTATATTTATTTGCCTAGAGTAAGCAGGGTGCATGGAGTAGTAATTATCCTGATTCTGACTTTCCTTCGCCCGCTAAGTGTCTCTCCTATCAACAGACGAGTTCAGTAGAGAGAAAAATCGATAACTGAGTTTCTCTGGCTCTATTCTGTGCAGCCGATAATTTGATGTACTCGCAGATGTTCAAACATTCTTGATAAGTTAATGAAGTCTTTATTGTATTGGAGACTACACAGAATGAACTTGAGGCGGAGTACGAGTCGGTAATCTCTCGCTATAAATTATTCAAAAACTGCTCGATTGTAAGTAGATAACCTTACTTTTAAACTTACTGGAAAATGATCGGAAAAAAATATTTGTACTTCAAGTTTAGGCGCTAAGCGCCATCTGTCCAGAGGCCAGAAAATCGTCGTAAACTTAATTTGAGGTTCAAGAGTACACTACAATTGCATATAAATCACTCAAGCTTTAAATTTTTTCGAATTCATCATATTAGGAATCGGTGAGTATTGTCACGATGTCATGATGGATATCCTTTTATTATTTGTACTTTCGTATAAAAATGTTGATATTTGATGTAGGAAAATATTTCGGAAATATATAATAGAACTGGTCATCATAGGACGAGGTTACTCCATAATTACGTCGTACTGCGTTCCATGAGCGAAACTTTTTGTGTGCAGTATCAAGAGAATTCTGGAAAATGAGGCCAAGCACAGGTGTGCAAATTAGGTTAAAGTGCTAGTGACCTACGGGTTGGTCATCTGTAGCGTTATCATAAATGGACTGAGTGTGAAAAGATATTCGGTAGTAAAAAACCCAACTAAAAAACAATACTAAGTGAACAATAAATAGTCTAGTGCACTACTCTAGCAAATTCTGGCGCTCAACCTATACTGTTAAGTCGGGTCCAAGTAATTTTCGGTTTCTTGCCTTTCTAGATAGATGAATATTGAGCAGTACAGTCATTGTTCATATGACAATACTGTCTCTTGTACATAAAACCACCAGTAAATTTTATTATTATGAAAACGATTAGGTGATTATTCGACTAAGAAAACACAATACGGACGTAGTTTGCTGGGTTGTGCCCCCCTCGCTATCAGCACGTTGACACACACGTGCTATGTTTTACACTAATTTTAATATAGATTTCAAAGATACCCTACAAGCAATACTGTTGTTTTCGAATTATTTAAAAATGATGTATACACTGGGATATCTCAGATTAGTTGTTTAATTAGCCTACCCCGCACTATTGGTCTAAGAATTGTTGGTAGACTCAGCGCCTAATGATAGTTGAGAAATTTATAGTTCATATATTTTTTGAATTAATAAGTTATGTACATCATTGTTCTCGATATTTTTCAACATTGTACCGATTGGTATGGATTATTTGAATTTTCCTCCGATGAAAATGATAGAACACGATTGATGCAAACAATTTGCTCACCCCATCGTGTTTTTATTTCAAAGACTCAGTTGTTGTTCTATAAATAGGGGCCACGATCAAGCAAACTACGGTATATCAGAAGAAAATGTTGAATGAGTTGGAGATAATTTTAGTGCACCCGAAGTAATCAACGTTTTGTATGTAGAATTTTATTTCCATTTGTGTGAAAAACGGAAAGTACAGGAACACATTGTATTTAGTTCACCACTGTTGTAGGTAGATCAAGAATTCAAGATTATGTGTATCATTAAATAGTAGCTATGTTGTTAGCCAAGCTATACATAACAAAATGTTCTATTGCTTTTGACTTGTCTTTGACTTGTAACTGTAGAAAAGAGTGGTCGTATGCCAATATCTACCCGTGAGAGCTACGTTGACAGTATAGTTTGTTCGTTTTGTTAGATAGACGCATATGTTTCGGTAACGCGCACTAAACAACTAAATTTGCGCCACAGAGAAGTTGTAAGCATGTGCAGCTTTCGAGATGAAAAAGAGAATTAGTTGTACCTGACTCGCTTCTCCTAATTTATTACGTGTCGAGCCAATTAGAAGAACAGATGTTGCCCTCATTAGACAGATGTAGTTAGAGCATAGCTGTGTAGAATTATTAAACGAGAAATGCAGAAGCTTAGATTTTTTGGAAAGATCTCACTGGGAATGGCAATGTGGCTCAAACTGTTTGTCGTTAGGTTATGTAAAATAAATACATAAACTTCTGTCACGGTTTAATTTCACTTGTTAGAAAATAATTGCTCAAACTGTTCCAGCTCATTCAATATCATGCGTTAAATAACTCACTCCCATCAACTCCGTCTGTATTGAGCTAATCCATAGGGATAGAAGCAATTGAGCCTTTTCAACTCTGAATTCAGATTATTTAGACTTAAGTGCGTATAGAGTAGTTGTATGACGTGTTAAAATGCCTAAATTTGATTTTGTACCTGCGCTACAGCGATAGTCTAGCGGCAAAAGGGGTAGACATTTTATGTAACAGTCGTTTTTTCTACAATTATCTGGGGAAACTAAGACTTAAAATTTTTTATATCTCTGTAGTTCAGCTGTAGATCCCAAAAATTTAAACTCACATCTTTCGACGGTACACTTATACACTTACATTAATATTTTTATTTTCTGGATATTATATCGCGGCAATAAAGTAAAAATTAGAACTTTGCTGACATACCTAAAATTTTGACATAAGATTCTGACTATATTGCAGAATCACTAGTAAGACCCGTTCTAAAGTCGATCACACTCAGGATTCATGTTTTACTTGAGAATTCAACGAAATTAATTGAAAAAATTGCACTATGAATTTTTATAATATCAGTCTATACAAGGACATTAATGATATTTGGTGCCGTTCCAATATGTACCGCTCGCCTTTTCCATTACTGCAAAGAACCATAGATCTGATAAGAATAAGGGAATATAGAAATTGTAAGTATGTTAATTTTTGGTACGGCTACAGTATTTGGGGCACCTGAATTAAAACTCAGGAATGAACGTTAGAAAATGTTAAATATAAACGAAAGTCTTGAGAGACTGTTTAAATGTACTAAATTGTCTATTCATCTGCAATCTAGACATTAATATTGTAAACCAGTTTTGTTGTCTCTCGAAATTCGAGGGGTACCTGCTGAATTGTTACCTGATATTGTTATAACGCACACTTTCTAATTCGAGTGATCTTTGTTGTTTGTAACATTGTGAGAATCTCTTGGTTGATCGTTTAATACTGTACCCGAAGCCGTTTTTTTAGTAATGCTCTGATGTGTTAATTGATAGCAAAGCTAGATTGGCAAAACCCCTCGACTTTCCAATGAACAGGGTGGTTTGACCAAAAATTCCTGGATAAACTTTACTCGAGCGGAATTGGTGACATCGCCTTTCGCAGCTCTCTGATTACCTTTGGAGTCATTAGCTGTCGAGGATCTAGAACGCGATTTGGGTCCAGGAACGACTCTCCAATCTGGTTCGGTGCCAGAGAGTCTTCATACACGAATAAGACCTGCGCAGTCGTAGACTGGAGTGATGGCAGAGGATAAGCTTGCGGCGAATGAAACTCACGTTTTGGCCATGTGTCAATGGCGGAATAGTTCATGATCGAGTTTGTGAAGCCTGCTGATTCTTCTTGTGCAGAACGCTGTCGAGTCGCTGTGTCGATTCTCGTAATTTAAACATTTCTTCATGATTGATTCTGACGTGCGACTGCTCGAACGATAGAATTAATCAATGCTTCGTCGGACTGCCATTGTCGTGTGGTCCTGACCGTCTCGACCGTTCTCAGTCCTAATTATTCTGAGAAGAGTCCTCCGAGCATACGAGTGTTGCTCACCTGCAGGAGCATCCAATTAAAAATGTTTGGAAGACTCGCGAACAGCACTTTCCGCAGAATACCTTTGTTGAACAGTTGAACAGACACGAACTTCAATTGGTTTCACTCCACAGTTCGGACATGTGCTGACGACGAATGCTGAAGCTGGTGTTTTATTGTTGGAATATACAGTAGCACTGATCCGCCAGACGAACAGTCGATGAAAGGCCTTTCGTCCTCTTTTTTCCTTTCCTCTCAATCCAAATTAAGAATAGTCTCTGACAACATGTGTTTAGAACTAGTGTATGAGCGGCAGTAACGGAACTGAGGCCAGCAAGTCTTTATGTGGTGTGATTGTGAATCTAGTCGGAAAGGTATTTGTTGACAAAATGCTCAAGGTTAAGTTGAGACGTCGAATTGGCGAGGAATAGCAACCCTATGCTGCAATCTGAAATGCCAGATGCGTCGACGGAGCAGAAATTGGATCGAAGAGTAAGGTAACCGAATAGTAGTTGTTCTGGGCAAGTGTTCGAAATAGTTTAAAAGTAATGATGAGACGGACAATTATTACAACAGGCGGTGGTGTAAATATCCACCCGAAACCAACGTCGAATCTGAAGAAGAGAAAAACGTACCAATCACGTAAGGATCGTACAGTAGCCTGCACCATCACATGATGCACGGTACACCTACACGGTACCGTCCAGCACTGTTTTCGCCGACGCCATTCGGGGGTTATGCGACCAGGTTCGAGGTATTCCACCTCAGCAAGGATGGCGTAACGGACGCAAAAACGCCGAGAAAAGGCTCCTCATTGACAACCGCCGTGGCAAGAAAGAGAAGCAGACAGCAGTTCGCACGCGGTGTGTGGCAGCAGCGGCAACAGAATGAAAGTGTAGGTCGGAGAGAAGAAAGCTGCGCCGCACTAATGGTAGTGCAAGCGAAGAAATAGATGAAAAGTAAACAGGGTTGGCACGCCACATACGACGAATCGCTGGGAGCCAAGTGTCGAGGCGCATCACGCATTGATAATTTGAGTGTTGCGTCATCCAAATATCGACGCAAGTAGGTGCACATAGATTGGGTACTGTAGAACACAGATTCAACTGGGGGAAAGAGGTGCACCGTTCGGTGTTGACTGGCAAGTTACAGAGGACAGGTGCACAGTTGTACGGTTGGCGTTGATAGAGTTGAGGTGTGTACTGTACTGTGGTGTACTGTGGTGTACTATGAACAAACCGCACGAAAGTAGAAGGAAGGTAGTTTTTGCAAGGCACAGATGATACCGCGAGATACTCCAAGCTAGGCTGTGGACAAGTTGTCAGTGCGGGTGCCTGCATGTTGTGGTTGCAGAGATAAAGCCACAAATGACAGAGTGCATGATCGTAGCGGGTAGGGGCAACGATGACCAGAATTCCTTCGAGATGCTAAATATAAAGACGATAACAAGAAAGCGTACGAGAGATTGGATACCATATCACTAAATGTAGTGTGTGTTGCCAAATATTTAGTATGGTAGCCCTGTTGAATGATCAAATTTTATTGTGTGTTCAGGGCGTCATTTCATATGGTAGATTGAAAGGTGAGTACAATATGTACTAGTGTACCGAGGGTAATACGGTCCTTGGAGAGCTTGCTGTCCGAACAGAGTCAGGGTTCTCCCAATACGTCTATGGTCGCCGTAACAGTAATGAAAAGGGCATTCAGCTCAACGGTTACAGGAGTACTGTAGGGTTCGAAATTGAGGTGAGCGGAAAATCGACCTGTGACTAGATTCCATTGAAGTGTAATACCAGTAACAAGTGAGAAGCGAGGTATTAGTGGTATGCATAAAACGAGAAAGAGAGAGTGATACAGTGCGGTGGAAAGGCGTCCAAGTAAAAGTTTGACTACACGGACAGTTGTGCATAGTGACAAACTACACGGTGCTCCATCGCAGAATCGAAGCAAACTGCGGCCTACGGGGCGTAGAACAACGATGTTACGGGCAGGTGTGTGAAAGTGGAGGAGTGAACAGGCGACAACGGGAGGCGGTGGGTATATAGCCAATTAGGCATGCCGCCAAGTGTTACCAAACGGGGGGCAGCGATTGGGTAGAAGGTAGCATTGTTGTTATTCGGCAACATATAACCCTTTGGTGTTTCTACCTGTGCTTTCCTTGCCAAGGACCCCTGTCGCGCGCCTCGCACCCGTCCACACTCAAGCTTCCCGCACACTCACGATGGCGTACAACCCGTATGCCGGCAATCAATGGCACGCCGCGCGAGCCGCGCCTCAACAACCCCAGCCCTACCACCATCCGCCCCCGCAACACGCGCACCACCACCATCACCAGCCGCGCGCGGTGCCGCAACAGCCGCAGCCATCACCCAACCCCTACTACTACGGCGCGCAGCCCGGCTACGGCGCGCCGCAGCCGCAACCACCACCGCCCCAGAACAACTACGCACCACCGCAAAACAATTACCCCCCGCAACCGCAACCCAACTACCCCGCCGCGCCGCCGCAGAACAACACCTACCCCCCGCAACAGTCCAACTACGCCGCGCCACCGCAAAACGCGAGCTATCCACCACGCCAAAACAATTACTATGCGGCAGCGGCGCCGCCACCACAACAAGCGCCCACGCCCAACTATGGTGCCCCACCACCACAATATCAATACGCTCCACAACCGTACGCACAGCAGGCGTACGCGCCGAACAGCGGACCAAGCGCGCCACCGAGTGCACCGCCCAGTGCCCCAACATCTTATGAGGCGCCTCGCGCACGGGGGCTATCGGCCGGCGTGGCGCCCGGGCTGTTCCCATCGGGAAGCACAGTGACGCCGCCGAGCACGCCCGCGCCCTCCCTCGACGAGCGAGCGCGGCGTGCGTTCGCCGCCGCGGACAAGGACCGGAATGGCTACATCTCGTTCCAAGAGTTCCTGGAGTCGCTGCGGGAGCTGCAAATCGCCATCCCCTACCACGACGCGCTGGACCGATTTTCGAAGCTGGACACAGACAAGGACGGGCGGGTCGTGGAGACCGAGTACGTCAACGGTTATCTCCGTGATCTGCTCGGCGGGAACGCGGCGGCGCCGTCCTAGCCTGCGACGGTCGTCACGAACGCTAACACTAACATATAAAATAAAACCCGAGTGTTTGTATACTACCCCCCACACCACCACCCCGATCAGCACCTGCTCCGTGTACCATGCGCCAGCCGCACCTGGCACTGGCACTGTACGACGCGCCGCACTACTCGGGGCTCAATTCTGCTTACGGTACATTGTTGTCGGCGTGTGTGCGACTCGTCACCAGGGTGTGCTGCGCGCAGGCTACGTTGGTGCGACTGTAAGGAGCATGCCGCGGCGGCGGCGCGCCATCACGTAGGCGCCGACCGGCTTAAGCGCCGCGCGCGGCATTGTTGCGGGCGTTGCTCGAGCATTGTGCGCCCGTTTCCGTGCTTCGACTAACAGTGGCGCGGGCCTGAAACAATGCAAAGCGGGGGTCAAGAGTGATGTGCGAAAGTTATGCGAGTTTTTCGGAAAGTTTGAGAATCTCATAACGCGTCATACGTTTGAATCGCCGGCTGTCACCGGACCAAAACCGACGCTTGATCTGGGATTGATGTGAGCACGGCACACCGCGACGCGATGGCGCCCAAGATCCGCGCGGCGATCTTCGACCTGGACGGCACGCTGGTGGACTCGCTGGCGCACATCGCGGCGGCGTGCAACGACGTGCTCACGACGCACGGGCGCCTGCCACTGCCCATCGCGGCGTACGCGCGCTTCGCGGGCGGCGGCAACACGCTGCTGCTGGAGCGCACGTTCGCGCACGTCGCGCTGCCCACCGACGCGCCCACCATCGCGGCCGCGGTCGCGCAGAAGCGGCGCTACGACGACGCGGCGGGCACCGAGCACCTGCAGGCGTTCCCGCACGCGGCGAACATGCTGGGCGCGCTGACCACCGCCGGCTTGCGCCTCGCCGTGCTGTCCAACAAGACGCAGCACCTGGTGCGCCTCTCCGCCGCGCACTGCTTGCCCCACACCACCTTCGCTGTCGTGCACGGCGCGCGCGACGACGTGCCGCTCAAGCCGTCGGCCACGCCCGCGCTCGCCATCCTACACGAGCACTTCCCCGGGCTGCGCGCGGACGAGTGCGCCTTCATCGGCGACACGCCCGTCGACATGCACACCGCGCGCAACGCGGGCATGCTGCCCATCGGCGTGTCATGGGGCTTTCGGTCCAAGGACGAGCTGGTCGAGGCGGGCGCGCACGTGGTCGTGGACGACATGGAGCAACTACGCGAGACGATCCTCAAGACTCACAAGTAGTCCACCGCGCCGCCGCGCCGCGATGCGTTTCACCGCGGGCAGCAGCTGCCCCCACCTGGCCCGTCGACAAATGCGATGCACAGCTAGTCACAGCAGCACGCCAGCCACACCAACTCGGCTTAAAACACAGCAACCAACAACGTTTTATACATAGTAAACAGCCAACAACAACGGTGCATTAGAAACGCGATCTCCACACATCTCAGCCGAACGTCTTGCGATGCACGATGGCCTTGCCGTGGTCATACCACTCCTCCTTGGTCACCGTCATCTCCTTGAACGTGGTGAGCGACGCGAGGATGGTGCCCCCGGTGAACGCGGTGGTGAGGCGATCCTTAGGCGCGAGCACGCGCACCCTCGCGCCCTTGGGCGCAAAGTTCCGGACTTCGCCCAGCAGCCGCTTCGCGAAGCCGCGCATCTTCGTCGTGCCGCCGGTGAGCAGCACGTTGCTGTACAGCCCCTTCCTCAGCTCGATGTCCGCGTCCTCCACCGCTCCGTGCACCAGCTCCGCCACGCCCGGGCTCTCCATGCCCGCCAGCGCGGGGCGGAACAGGATCTCCGGCGCGCGGAACCGCTCGGGCCCCAGGTACAGCGTGTTGCCGTCGGGCAGCTCGTAGCACGCCACGTTCGCGTCGGTCTTGCGAATCGCCGCCTCCTCCTCGCCCGGCCGCTCCGCCACATAGCAGAAGCGCTCCTTTGCACGCCGCACCGCGCGCTGCTCGCTTGCCGACGTGCCCAGCGCCGACCCCGACTTGCGCAGCAACAGCCCCAGCCGCTCGTCGACGTCCACGCCGCCCAGCTCCGCGTGATGCGAGTTCTTTGTGGTCGCCAGATGCCCCGCCGAAACAGCCAACGCCGTCGCGGTGTCAGCGCCGACGTCCAGCACCAGCCCGCCCGTGCGCCCCGCGGCGTATAGGGCCAGTACTGCTGGCGTCGCGATGTACAGCGCGGGTACGCGGAAGCTATCGAAGAAGATCTCCGCTAGCTTCTCGCGGTTGGGGCGGGCGACCGAAGGGTTCTCGGTGATGAGCGTGGGGTGGTCGTCGGCGTTGGTGCTCAGCCCGGTCGTTATCGTGTGGCGCCAGAGCGCCTCAGCGGCGTCCCAGTTGCGCACCGCACCGCGGCGCATCGGGGACATGAGGGCGACCACGCCGCGCAGCTCGCGCAGCGCGTCGCCGATGACATACTCGGTGCAGTGCGCGCCGCTGGTGGCTGCCGCGCGCGACTGGTAGCGCTCGCGGCCGCCGTCGGGCAGCTCGACAGCGCCCAGCCCCAGCTGCGTGCCGTCGGGCGCGCCCACGTACGGCTCGTTGGTGGTGGGCAGGATGCGCGGCTGCTTGGGCACGCCCACCACGCTGCCCAGCACGCACACCGGCTCCGCGCGCCCCCCGTACCCGCCCTTCGTCAGCCCGCTACCCAGATCGAGGACCAGCGCTTCCCCGCTCATGCTCGTGCGCCGCCGTGTGCATCAAGGCGCTGCTTCCCCGGTAGTGTAGCTCGCCCGTGCGGCCATTGGGCGCGATGTTGAGCCGAGCGGGCGCGCTCTACAGTATTGCTTACACACAGAACCATCGGACTGCGTATAATGCGGGCATCGAATAGTGCGCGACTATATTATTTTCTCACGAAAAAACAGCCACGCAGGACAATTGTTTTTCGCACGTACAGGTTCTAGTAAGTGAATTGCATGTTACGCGAAACGTCGACATTCCCCCAACACTGGTTGATCCTCGGAAATCGGCGTCATCTGCACACACCTCTCATGGATACATCGTAGCGTGTTTCTCCTGCAAGAAACCCTGGCGCGCTGTCCACCACCGACTCGCTACAAGTGCCCTCGCCGCAGCTTCGAAAATTCCTTGCACCTGGGCTGCAGGTGTCGAAAATCCGTAACTCCGTGTGAATCGAACGCGTTCGCGACGCCGCCGGCGGCAGCTACACACATGAAATGTTCTAAGAAAGATAACGATTCGTATCATGGACAGGAAACAGCCAGTTCGAAAACAGAGTGTGCCTCCGATTTTAACACTCAGAGCTCGTACACTGCAGCCACTTCGACAGCAATTACCGGTGAGGGTTTGTGATGTAGCGTAGTACACCGAACTAATAGATTTCAAAATTCGAACATGTAGACCTCGTTCCGCTCACAGCAAGTGATCGAGCGTTTATTTAAGAGTATAGTACAGGTGTTGCGGAAAAGTCCGAGAGGAGACTCAAAGAAACAAGAACAGTGGCTTGGGTGTGTAGGGATGCAGGAGGGAAGCGAAATTGTTGCCGACGCGATAGAAGGCGTGGGAAAATGTAAGTTAACTGGTGAAAGCGGCCTTATATGGGGTCGCCCACATCACGACAACAGGCGCGGGACGCAGCAATGCCTTGCTGGACAACGTCTACCTGGAATCATACCTTGCGGTCGTTCCTTGAAGTGCGCGTGTTGGTCGACTACACGCCACGGCTTGAACAACTTGGCTTCGTCAACACTGTGGCTTGTATCCCTGGAAAACCGCGCCGCCACCTCGGAGACCTGCATATCACCGCGCCCCACGCCGCCGCGTCAGCCCGCGCCCACCGCCGCCGCCGTTCATGGCCGCCAACAACAATAGCAACAACAACAACAGCGCCAACCCCGGGCAAGCATGGCCGCCGCCCCCGCACCATCGCGCCTACCCGCACCAAATGCCGTACCAGCCGCATTACCTGTACCCGCCCGCGCCCGGGCCGCCGTATCCGCCCACCACCAACCCCGCCGCGGTGGCCGCCGCGGCCGGACACGTGGGTGCACTGCCTAATCAGCAGCAGCAACAGCACATGACCGCGTACCGGGGGATGGCGCAACAGCCACAACAACCACCGCCGCCGCGTGTGGGCATGGCACCACAGCAGTACCAGCACAACATGTATTACCCCACGCCGCACCACCTGTATCCCTACGCGCCCGACGCGTCCGCCATGGCCGCGGCCGCCGCGGCCGCGGTGGCGAGCGGCACGCAGCCCATGAGAAAATCGCCCACTAACAGCTTCGACTCGAACATCCGCAGCATCGACAACGCCATCTCCGCGCCCGGCAACGCTTACTCCTCCACCACGCCCGCGCCCGGTTGTTTTCGCACCGGGTCCACCATCTCCTCGTTCGGCGACTTCGACATGCCCCAGCCGCACCACGTGCCGCCCTACCACGCGCCCCCGCCCGAGCCGCGCGAGTCCGACGCCGACCGCGCGCGCCGCGCCTTCAACGAGGCCGACAAGGACAAAAGCGGCTACATCACCTTCCGTGAGTTCCTCGAGTCCATCGCGGACCTCGCACTGAAAATCCCCTATCACGACGCCTTGGACAAGTTTTCGAAACTGGACACCGACAAGGACGGGCGGGTCGTGGAGACCGAGTTCGTCAATGGCTACCTCAAGGACCGATTAGGAAGTAGTTTTAGATAAGAGTTTGCTTGTAAAACTTATTGACTTGTTGGTTACTAACCGGTATACCACCTCTGTTTTAGTCGGTTTTGAGTCGCATTCGGCAATATTCCTCTCCTTTTCTTTGTTATTAACGATTGTGCTCGTCATTGTTTCCGCTACAGCTTCCGCGCACATTCGTACAATGATCTGTTTCCCGAGGCCGATGTCTACACAAACATTGATCGCCCCGCGCATTGTTGTTGGTGTCGCCTGTGTACCCAGTTGGACAACGGGGACGCCCGCCGTCATTCGTAACGCGGGATGGCCGCTGCGCTGACGTAGTGGATGCGGCGACTCGTGTAGCAGGTGTCTCCTGGATACTTGGATTTGCAACACGAATTGCACACGTGAGGCATCGCCAGTTGTCTCCAACACTTGCTGTACCTAAGCTGTTCTGTATAGGAACTAGGCATAGGAATTGCGCCGAGAATTCAAGAGTCAGGGCCACGGTTGTAAGTGCTGATTTCGATCAATAGGATTGCGAGTTGTACACGCCGTTCTCATCCCGGCGCGAGTTGTGCTGCTGGGCGCACTGCTGGTGTGGTGACGAATTCCGTCGTTTCCTATTCATGGCAGAAATGAAGATGAGCAGATGAGATGCGGTCGATACAATTGTTCCTCTCGGATCCCGGTCGAGTCGCAATTGGATTCATTGCGCTCGATTTTCACGACGAATTGGGAGCGCCAATATGATCTGTGCGACATTGGTTTTCGTCATTGCCGTTTACAGGCGATCATGTTGTTCGTTTGTGCCTCATTAGTTTTCCCGAATGGTGGACAGCTGTACCGTCCTGTACTATAAGAACAACACTCCATTGACTCGCCGCTGCAATAAGGCGGACAATCGCCATGCCTCGCAGCTGCTCGTTGACTTATGGAACCGTAACACATAACCATGCGATATTGCGTTTCTTTCTGATTCGTGAAGACAATTGTTTCGTTTCTACCCAACTTCCGCTGCTACTGCTTGCTTATCTTCACTTGCTGTTACTGCCTGATTTCAACCGTATCGATTCTCGTGTAATTCTCAGTTATTCTACTCTCGGTCCTCTACATCCCTCGAATGCCCATTACAGAATTGTTTCGTCATATGTACCAAGGTAATACAACTTGGCTTTACATCGAATGGGAATGATAATCTTGAGAAATACCTAGCCGTGTAGCGATCTAGTCGGATTTCTAAATTTTATATTGAACGAACCTGTAGGGAAAATCAGTCATTTACAGAATTCTAGTGCTTCACGGAATCTATTCGCCCGCCTTTGTTGCGTGAGAAACGTGGCGATATCCATGAAAACGAACTAACCTGAGCTACGTGCACATTTTTCATCAAAAAACACTGTTCCAATCGTGTCTATCGAACTGCCGTTTCCAACTCGACTTTTCTTTAGAAGCGAACCGTGCCCCAAAATTCCAACGGGCCCCAAATGGCGTAATAAATTTACTCTGTCGAGGAATGCCTGGGTTGCATGGGAAAGGTGTTCTTAGTTGAACGTGGTGCAAAGAGCAGCATAAGAATAACAGATGATTTTCGTCCGAGCTGTGGTGGCACATTTTGCTTTTGCGGACGTACCTACCGTACAGGACATTCTAGTGACAGTAATGTCAAGTTGAATAAAGAGCAGATATGTTTCCCTAATTAATTTGCATGCTTTTCAGTGCTCAGTTATTCACGAAAAAGAACAAGCAGGAGGCCAGCAATCGTTGATGTCTCAGATGCTAATATATTACTCGTACACAAAGATATACACGTCTGCTGTACCGATTGAGTCTTTTAGAATTTATTTCGAAAATTTTCTGATACTGTTGTAGCTTGTTTTCTTCTACAGTTTTGTGAGACACCTTGACCAGAAACCCTAAATTCTAGTGATTTTTCGAACGGTTTGGCTCCTGTCTAGAATACGTCCACCTAAAAAAATAAGATGGTCCTGAATTATGGTAGGGTATCGTACAGTTCTATCTCACTCCAGAAACTGAAAACGCTTTGTTTTGTGGCAGCAATGAAAACCCTAGCGAGTCAACACTCGAATATCGGTACACGGTACTGTACATTACCGTCGTTACGGACGTTCAATGGTTGCTGTCGGGGTGCGGAAATAGCGGAAATTAGACCGATCCTGTAATTCGTGGTGCTATGCTCCCACGGGAAAACACATAAGAGTACGGTACTTTTGTCTCAGGCGATGTCGATTCCAGCGCTAGTTTCTCAATTACCTATTTCTGAGTTGATGATGGTGCCATACGATTCGAAGAGTATACGGCGCAAGAGCTCCGCCAAGTAGGGCGGCCGTCTTGTACAGTATAAAGCCAGTCAAATAAAAGCATAATGGATTGAACTGGGAAAGTACCAAAATATTAATGTTTCGTAGCAATCGCGGTAGACGGTTGAACGTTATCTGAGATCACCGACACACTTGTTCACCTTCAACTTGCTGAAATCGGCCACCCATTGCAGCCAATGGCGTTTCGCGTTGTGTGTGACAATGATACGTGTATAGTATTTTAAAGGGGACCCATCGCGCAATACCTGTAGCACCAGTCTCATCACATCTCATCAAACCATGAAGGCGATTTACCAGGAGGAGTACAGTGGCACTGAGTTCAAGTTGGGTGAGTATCCCGATCCCACGCCTGGGGATGGGGAGGTCCTCATCCGGGTACACGCGGCGGGCGTGAATCCCGTGGATTTGAAACGATATACGTTTATGGAAGGCGAGACCTTCCCCATGCTGGCCGGCTACGACGTGGCGGGCGTCGTGGAATCGCTAGGGTCGGGCGATGTGGCTGGGCTGGCGGTGGGCGACAAGGTGTTCGGGTGTGTCGTGAATAACGCGGGAGCGAAGAAAACTACTGGTGCATTCGGTGAGCTGACGGCGGTGCCGGCTTCGCTACTGGCGCGCATACCGGAAAATGCGACGTTCGAGGAGATGGCGGCCACGCCTGTCGCGGTCGGCACCGCGATACGGGTGTTCGATTTGGTGGAGCTGAAGAGCGGGATGAAGGTGTTCGTGAGCGGCGGCGCGGGCGGCGTGGGCGTGCACGCGATGCAGATTGCGAAGAACGTGTTCGGCGCAGCGGAGGTGGCGACGACGGCGAGTAAGGGGAAGATGGAATTTGTGAAGCAGTATGGCGCGGACAAGGTGGTGGACTACAGGACGGAGAAGGCGGGCGAGGTGTTGAAGGGGTGGGCCGATGTGGCGTTCGATTGCACGGGTGAGCCCGACATGGCAGCGCAGATCGTGAAGGAGGGTGGGAAAGCGCGTGGGATCGTGGTGATGAGTGACGTGTGCCCGTTCTATATGCTGAGCTCGTCCAGTGAATTGATGGGGCGTATTGCTGACGCAGTGAAGGACGAGAAATTGAAGGTTGTCATCGATAAGGTATTCGAGTTCGATCAGGGGCTCGAGGCCATCAAGTATCAGGCCGCTGGGCGCGCCAAGGGCAAAGTTGTCATTAAAATGAAATAACGGCTCACTGTTGTTGATGTTGGACTGTATTTTGTTTCAATGTAACAGGAAATTCAATTGACTCGTGGATACCGCCTGCATTTTATTATGTCGGCTTCGCTATCAATAAAAGTTATGTTTCAGCATGTTTCTAAATTACCTGTTGATTTCGAATAATCGTCGTGCACTCGTCTCCATTTTCAATGCAATACAACGCAAGAACTTCTGCTGCATGATACCGTTACAGTTGAGAAAAAATCTTCTCTTCTTGTGCCCGTTTCTGTTAACTTAACTCTAGAAAAGTAAATTTCATAGGACCATGATATCATCGATGGGCTTATCTACCGGTACTTATTACGATATCCTATCTGCACAAATCTACTGTGTTCACTTTCTACGCTCTTTTGGAGTAATCTCTCCCGAAATGGTTCATATATGAGCAACGCAGCTCAATGAAACTACAAGAACGAAAATGTCGAGATCGAAGTTTTGTCATTTGGACGTGTACCAGTGAGTTGTATGCGCCATGAATCTCAATTTTCCGCATACGAGCGTACACACCGTACACTCCAAACTCCACGGTCAAGCACCTTCGTAAAACTACTAGCAGCAGCTCGGATACGATCATCGACTGAGATGGCTATCGATTCCAACGACGCTGGGGGTGGGGTATGCATCAGTCAGCAAAGAACGTGAGATACCTCGTCGGGCCTGAAAGATTAACCAACACTTTTATTCCAACTGTTCTGAAGTCCGCTACGACAGGAATTGTGACTTCTCATTTGTCGCTACGCCAGTTTGTGTAGATGTGAATAAATAAGATGTAAAACAGATCGTGCACGCTTCACTAAGCTTTTGCACCTACCCGGCTCTTTTCGGATTCCCGGGGTTCGGTGTCCTGGCTCGAACTGACGAAGTTATCCTTGCGGAGCACTTTTCAATAGTGTAGTGTGATTGTTACTGATGAATGGAGAGCATATAATTCACTGACTGCAGAATGCGACACACATGAAAACGTGGGCCACAAAGGTAACTATCCCAGTCCGAGCACAGGATGCCAGAGCCGTTGGGCGGGGTAAATACCAATCCTTGGTTGATGGTGTAGAAAGTGCTAAACAGCGCAGTATTTTTTGAGAATGCGGTATTCCTTTTTACGAGTGTTGCCCAGTAACGTGCATGATTGAGAAATCGAGCGCGGTCCAGAAAGTAAATCGTGGAGCCATGCTGAAGTAGCTCCAACCCTTCTTGATAGAATCATGCTCTTTTACTGACTTTAGGGTATTGTTTCGAATGTCAAAGATCCAAGTGGCACTTCGTTTATTTCCAAGTATTGGCGTTTAGGCAATTTAATTCCACCTTCCATTTCCTCTTCACAAAACAATTTATCCTCAAGCAAGTTCAGCTGCAGCAGTGGTTCCACTCCACCTTAAATCAAAACCACACCTGGAGAGAGAAGTGACGTCTACGTTCAGTTCCTGTTATGCATCCAGTCCACAACTCGTAGTTTCATCCACATTCTACGCATCGATACTCCAGCGAATAACGAGTTGTTTTGTATTCTATGGGGTACGGCTAATAGACTAGGGAAGACCGCTTGAGACTGTGAATATAACCAAGACATTAAATAATTTTTTATTGTCTAACGCCTTTCCGATCGAAAGCTAACGTACACGTAATAAAGACTAGGAACCTCCGCAAACAGGCGTGCATGTGAGTCACATTTTCAAGCAAGCCAAAATTCTGATGGAAACCACGTCTTTGAATAATTTTTGGTTGTCTAACGCCATGCCCAACTCATACTTACGTGTTCGATCCAGGTAGCGATGTGATTCAATCAAGTGCTGATGACGCCTCAATTCGCACTCAGTCGCACTCAATAAAGCTTGGATCGATGGTTCGACTCAGCACATTCCATACTTCGATGAATGCAATGACGCTCGCAAGGCCCGCATACGCACAATTGTACCGTGCACTCTACAGGAACTGCACAGTGAGTCGTATTTTTCACACCCCGACGGTCCTCCCGGTGATGCCGTCGCTCAGCCTTCTCACCAAGAGCACGCAAAACCCTCACAAGGCCTGGGACCGATGGCCGTCGCTCGTTTCCGCTCTCTAGGTATGACCCACGCTTCATGCAGATTCATCATATTCTTCAACTCCATCGACATTCTTGTATTGTTTTCGCCGTCACGATACTTTAAGGCATGAAAATAATTTCAGAATGCAATCGATTCGATCGGGCTGAAAGATATGATGAATCTACATGGAGCGTGGGTCATACCTAGAAAGCGGAAACGAGTGACGGCCATCGGTCCCAGGCCTTGTGAGGATGAGTATGGTCTGCGGAAACCCTTAATTTCGTTCGAAATTCAAGTTTAGGCGCGAAACACTGTCCGGGGCAAGGCTAGAAACATGTAGAATTCTAAGCTGGCAACTTGCTAACTGTTCTTTATTTGATTTGGTGGCCAAGTACGGACTGGATTTAATTTCGAGGGCACTTGACGATAAAAATTAGTAACTAGACTAAAGTATGATATGAAATAAATGATTTGCACATTGATACCATCGATTTCTTCACACTTATACTTTGTAAAAAACAACAACAGCGGTCAGTCGCAATGACACAAGTCAGCGAGCTTGGCTCATCACTCAAAGTACCAAGCGGCACCGTAGAAATACGCGCATCTACTTTGATGAAAACGGTGAGAATATCGCGTGTAGACTACATACCCATGATAGCTTGTTATAATCAGATTACAACAACTCGCGTAGCCTACAGAAAAAGAACGCACGTGGCCTGTAAAGAACTCGTCCTAGAGTGATCTAGATGTTTCCAGAGACTTCTACAAAACTTTACTTTATTCTAGAAAGTTCCAGAGAATTCTATTTGTGTAACCTTTATGTAACCTGCTTACAGTACAAACTAGTATAAATGCTGAAGTCGACTAGCGACTTTGGGTATCCAACTATCAACGCACGATAGACACATTTACCAGTAAAGTTCAACTTTTATTTCAACCGTTTCATTAACCAGCTTCTAGTATTG
>JAAUYH010093043.1_pt1 | contig 19466 bp, 19 predicted proteins | sample 7278061 | NCBI WGS metagenome assembly JAAUYH01 (sample SAMN14350203, study PRJNA611818) | marine sediment metagenome | isolation source: surface marine sediment (0.6m) | place: French Polynesia: Moorea | collected 2018-08 | reverse complement strand
TGCCGAGGAACTGCAGCAGGAACATGAACAGGTTGATGAAGTTGATGTAGAGGCTGAGCGCGCCCATGATGGCGGACTTGCCGAGCCACTCGCTGTCCATGTGCTGCGCGTGCTGGATGTACTCGGTTTTGATGCGCTGGGTGTCGTAGGCGGTGAGGCCTGCGAAGATCAGCACGCCGAGGATCGAGATCGCGAACATGATCGCGGGCGAGCCCAGGAAGATGTTGATGATCGAGGCCACGATCAGGCCGATCACGCCCATGATCAGGAACGCACCCCAGCCCGAGATGTCCTTTTTCGTCGTGTAGCCCCATAGCGAGAGGCCCGCGAAGGCGATCGAGGTCACCAGGAAGGTCTGCGCGATCGACAGCCCGGTGAAGGCCGCGAAGATCCACGCGATCGAGAGACCCATCGCCGCGGCGAAGACGTAGAAGAAGAGCTGCGCGCCTGCCGCCGAAAGGCGGTTGATGGCCGCGCCGAAGGCGAAGACCATGATCAGCGGCAGGAACATCGCGATCCAGCCAAGGATGTTCGGCGACAGCGTTACCGGATCCCGGAAGATCGACAGCAACACCGGGCTCGACCCGATGGCCCAGGCCACACCGGCAGTCACCAGCAGCCCCACGGACATCGTGCCGTAGACCTTGTTCATATGGGCGCGCAGGCCCTCGTCGATTTCGGCCGTGCGGATTCCGATCTGTGCCGCACGCGCCGTTTGATAGTCAGCCATGTATGCCTCCTCAAAACTCAGGTACGGGCGCACCCGAAAACCGGACTGCCCTCGCAAGAGAATATTGGCGAGGGCAGGTCGAATTTCAAGGATTTCCGGCGCATATGCTGCACCGAAAAGGCAGGATTTTAACCGCGGCGCCAGTGCTGCGGCACGTCCCAGATCGGCTTTTGCGATTCGGCATCGGCCTCGGCGCGGGTCAGGCCGATATCGTTGAGCGACGCGTCATCGAGTTTCGCGAGGTGCCGGCGCTGGCGCCAGACACCGAGAATATCGGCAAAGCGGCCGAAAACGCCAGTGAAAACAGGGCGATGCGCTGTGGTGCGACGGGTGGTGGTGAAGCTGGTCATGATTTCAACCCTTTCTATTTGCTGAATGACGAACCCCGTTTCATCATTTTCGTTGATGTATATGCGGGGATGTGGTTCATTCTTCAAATGAATGTTTTTGAGGGTTCACATCAGGATCTGTGATATGCCGCGTAATCTCGACATGACCGCCTTGCGCTCTTTCGTCACCGTCGCGGAAACAGGCGGGGTGACCCGGGCGTCGGGGTTTCTGAACCTGACACAATCCGCCGTCTCGATGCAGCTCAAACGCCTGGAAGAGGCGTTGGGATTGCAGCTTCTGGACCGCTCGGCGCGCGCGATCGCGCTGACGGCGGCGGGCGAGCAGCTCTTGGGCTATGCGCGCAAGATGCTGGCCTTGAACGACGAGGCACTGGCGCGGCTCACCCATCAGGAATTCGAGGGCGAGATCGTGCTGGGCGTGCCGCACGACATCGTCTACCCGGCGATCCCGCAGGTGCTGAACCGCTTTCATGCCGAATACCCGCGGGTGAAGGTGCAGCTGATGTCTTCCTACACCCGCAAGCTGAAGGAGCTCTTTGCGCGCGGCGAGTGCGATCTGATCCTAACCACCGAGGGCGGGGTCGATGTGGGCGGCGAGACTTTGATCGAGAAGGATCTGGTGTGGATCGGAGCGCCTGGGGGGTCGGCCTGGAAGCAGCGGCCGTTGCGTCTGGCCTTCGAGCACAATTGCATCTTCCGGCAAGGGGTACAGGCGGCGCTCGACCGCGCGGGCATTGCCTGGGAGATGGGGGTCGAGTCGACTTCCAGCCGCACGATCGAGGCGACGGTGAGCGCCGACCTGGCAGTGCATGTGCTAATCGCGGGCACCGAGCCGCCGCATGTGGAGCATATCGCCCATCACGGCGCGCTGCCGGATGTGACCTCTACGAAGATCAACATGTACGCCGACCCGGGCGCGGGCAAGCCGGTGACGGGGGACCTGGCCGAGTTGGTGCGGCAGGCGTTCCGGGCGCTTTAGTCCATCGTGATCACGATTTTTCCGGTGGTGTCGCGGGCCTTGAGCATCTCGAGGCCCTCGGCGGCCTTGGAGAATGGCAGGCGGGTGCCGATATGCGGTGCGATGGTGCCCTCGGCGGCCCAGTGCATCAGCTCGCTCAGGCTGTCGGTCAGCGCGGCCGGGTTGAACCGCATGTATCCGGGCCAGTTCAGGCCGATGGCGGTGATGTTCTTGACCAGGAGGTGATTGGCGGGGATTTGCGGGATGTCCCCGCTGGCGAATCCGATGGCGAGGTAGCGCGCCTCGGGCTTCAGCGCGCGGAAGGCGGCCCGGTACTGGTCGCCGCCGACGGGGTCGTAGACGACGTCCGCGCCGCCCTCGGCCTTGACGGCCTCGCGGATGTCGTCGGTGTCGCTGTCGATCAGGAAATCGGCGCCCTTTTCGCTGGCGATGGCGAGGCGCTCGGGGCCACGGGCACAGGCGATCACCCGTGCGCCGAGGCGCTTGCCGATTTCGACGGCGGTGAGCCCGACGCCGCCCGCGGCGCCGAGGACCAGAAGCGTCTCGCCGGGTTGCAGCTTCGCGCGGTGGGTCAGCGCCAGGTGGCTGGTGCCATGCGCGACCGGGAGCGCGGCGGCGATGTCATAGTGCAGAGCGTCGGGAAGGGGAACGCAGTGGGTTTCAGGGAAGCTGCCCGCCTCGGCCAGGCCGCCTTGTGGGCCAAAGGCGGCGACCCGGTCGCCAGGACGGAAACGGGTGACGCCTGCACCGACGGCGGTGACCTCTCCGGCCAGTTCCATGCCAAGGGTGACCGGGGGTTCGGGACGCTCCTGGTAGCGGCCCTGGATCATCAGCGTGTCGGCGAAGTTGAGCGCGCAGGCGGCGATGCGGATCTGCACCTCGCCCGCGCCGGGCGCGCGCAGGGGCACCTCGGCAAACGCCGGCGCCACGCCGTAGTCGGAAATCCGGAATGCCTGCATCACGCCCTCGTTCTGTCGCCGCGACCCTAGCGCCGCCGGACCAGATTGGCGAGCCGTCGCGGGGCGCGAAGACGCGCAAAAGTGACCCCAGGTAAGCTTGATGATTGACCCTACGTCACCCTCGTCGCCTTACCCTGGGGCAACTTTCCCGACAGGTCGATTCAACCTATTGGTGCGTCGCGCCCGACGCCGGGCATCCCTGTTTTTTTGGCAAGCTTAACGAGATTTTCATAACAAACTCAATACTCTACATCCTACTATCCAAAAAGGTAGGTTGAGCGGTTAGGGGCGACATGAATTCTGCGATTACCGGTAAGGGTTGTGAGGAGTCAGAATTATGAAACATCCGGTCGACGTGCATGTCGGCAAGAGGGTTCGCCACCGCCGCTGGATGGTGGGGATGACCCAACAGCAATTGGCCAGCATGGTCGGGATCAAGTTCCAGCAGATCCAGAAATATGAAACCGGGATGAACCGGATCAGCGCCTCCCGCCTGTGGGATATCGCTGACGCGCTCGGCGTTCCGGTCGCCTTTTTCTTCGAAGGGATCGACGAGAAGATCGACATGGAGGCGGACGCCCAGGGCAACGTTCCCGGCGACATCCTCGCGGACAAGGAAGCTCTCGAGCTTGTCCGGTCCTACTATGCGATCCCGGAAAACCAGCGCCGCCGGCTCTTCGAACTGGCGCGTGTGCTGAGCGACGCCGCCTGAGGCGTCAATCTTGACGGTTGCTTGCCAAGGCGGTACCGCCCGATGGACGACATCGGAGCGGTACTGCCATGACAGCCCTCGGCGATGACCTGAGATCAGAGCTTCTGGCCACCGCCGCGGCGATGGCCGACGCCGCCCGTCCCGCCATTCTGCCGCATTTCCGCGCCGCCGGTCTCGCCGCCGACAACAAGCTCGACGGCGGTTTCGATCCGGTCACCGTAGCCGACCGCGCTGGCGAACAGGCGATGCGGGCGGTTCTGGCCGAACGGCGCCCGCAGGACGGCATCCTCGGCGAGGAATTCGGCGTGACCGAGGGCATTTCGGGCCTGACCTGGGTGCTCGACCCGATAGACGGCACCCGTGGCTTCATCTCCGGCACCCCGACCTGGGGCGTACTGATCGCTGTGGGCGACGCGGACGGCCCCTGCCTCGGCGTGATCGACCAGCCCTATATCGGTGAGCGCTTCACCGGCGGGCTCGGCGTCGCCGAGGTCGAAGGCCCGCTCGGCCGCCAGCCGCTCGCCGCGTTGGCGCCGCGCCCGCTTGCCGAGGCCACCGTCTTCACCACTTTCCCCGAAATCGGCACGGCCGCCGAGGAAGCCGCCTTTCACACGCTGGCGCGCCGCGCGCGGCTCACGCGCTACGGCATGGATTGCTACGCTTATGCGCTCGTGGCCTCTGGCCAGGTGGACCTGGTGATCGAGGCCGGTCTTGCCGCCTATGACATCCAGGCCCCGATCGCGGTGATCGAGGCCGCGGGCGGTGTCGTCACCGACTGGGACGGTGGCAAAGTGCATATGGGCGGCCGGGTTGTCGCCGCCGCGAACGCCGCGATCCATACCGAGGCCTTGGCGGTCCTGAACCGTACCCCCGCCTGAGGCATGGCCGAAACCCTGATCCGCGGCGCACAGACCATCCTGACGATGGATGACGCCCGGACGGAACTGGCGGAAACCGATATCCGCATCCGCGACGGGGTGATCGCCGAGATCGGTCGCGGGCTGCGCTCGGATGGCGAGCTTGTGCAGGCGGCGGGCTGCGTGGTCACACCGGGGCTGGTGAACACGCATCACCATCTCTACCAGACCCTGACCCGCGCGGTGCCCGGCGGGCAGGACGCACTTCTTTTCGGCTGGCTCAAGACGCTCTACCCGATCTGGGCGCGGTTTGGCCCCGAGGAGATGTTCGTTTCCGCCCAAATCGGCCTGGCCGAACTGGCGCTGTCGGGCTGCACGATGACCTCGGATCATCTCTACCTTTTCCCGAACGGCGCGCGGCTCGACGACTCGATCGCGGCGGCGGCGGAGGTCGGCTTGCGGTTCCACCCGACCCGTGGCGCGATGTCGATTGGTGAATCGGACGGTGGCCTGCCGCCGGATTCGCTGGTGGAGCGGGAAGAAGCGATCCTGACCGACATGGCGCGGGTGGTCGACACCTTCCACGACCCGGCGCCGGGGGCGATGCTGCGCGTGGGGCTGGCGCCGTGCTCGCCGTTTTCGGTGTCGCGCGAGTTGATGCGGGACGCGGCCGTGCTTGCGCGCGAGAAGGGCGTGATGCTGCACACACATCTGGCGGAGAATGACGAGGATATCCGCTATTCGCAGGAGAGGTTCGGCTGCCGCCCGGGGCAGTATGCCGAGGAGCTCGGCTGGACCGGGCCGGACGTCTGGCACGCGCATTGCGTGAAGCTGGACGGGCAGGAGATCGACCTCTTCGCCCGGTCGCGCACCGGCGTGGCGCATTGCCCGTGTTCGAATTGCCGCCTGGGCTCGGGTATCGCGCCGGTGCGGGCGATGCGGGATGCGGGCGTGCCGGTCGGAATCGGTGTGGACGGGTCGGCCTCGAACGACTCCGGGAATATCGTCGCCGAGGCGCGGATGGCGATGCTGTCGCAACGGGTCGCCCTAGGCGCCGATGCGATGAGCGCGCGCGAGGCGTTGGAGATCGCGACGCGCGGCGGGGCCGAGGTGCTCGGCCGCGGCAGCGAGTGTGGACAGGTGGCGGTGGGCTACCGGGCAGACCTCGCGATCTGGGACGTCACGGGTGTGGAGAGCGCCGGGTCGTGGGATCCGGCGGCTATGCTTCTGGCGGGGCCGACCCGCGTGCGCGATCTCTTCGTCGAGGGACGTCCCGTGGTGCGGGACGCGCGCGTAATGAGCTTCGATCTCGGCCGGGCAGTGGCACGGCAGCGGGAGCTGGCGGAGCGCTTGGCGGCGGAGGCGTAATCATGATGAGTGCTTCCGCACGCGGTTCATTCTGCGCGTTGTGAGGCGACGTTTCTGTGGCGGTGCTTGTGCGGGTGGTCAGTGGGACGAATGCGTTTTTATGACAAAATGAAGCGATAGGATGGCTTTAACTACTCTCAAAATGTTCGGAAAGTGATATTTCTGTATTTGCTGGTCTCCTGTCAATGCAGTGCCTTACCCGCCACCCAGACCTGCCGGATCGCACGGTCGTCGCCCATCATGATCGTGGGGAAAAGCGCCTCCCAGATGTCTTCGGCGCGGGCCGACCGCTGGGTGATGACGGGTGTAGAGGCGAGGTCGAGCGCGATCAGGTCCGCCTCGGTGCCTGGCTGCAGTGTCCCGATCTTGGCGTCGAGCCGCAGGGCACGGGCGGACCCGGCGGTGGCGAGCCAGAAAAGCTGCGCGGGGTGCAGCGCGGTGTGATTGAGCTGGGCGACCTCGTAGGCGGCGGCCATGGTGCGCAGCATCGAGAAGGATGAGCCGCCGCCGGTGTCGGTTGCGAGGCCCACACGCTGGCCCGAAGCCGTCAGGCCGCCCATGTCGAAGAGCCCCGAGCCGATGAAGGTATTCGAGGTCGGGCAGTGGATCAGGCTGGCATCGACCTCGCGCAGCCGGGCCTTCTCGCGGTCCGTGAGGTGGATGGCGTGGCCGTAGAGACCGCCCGAACCCAGGAGGCCATGGCGTTCATAGGTGTCGAGGTAGTCGCGCGCCTCGGGAAAGAGCTCGTGCACCCAGGCGATCTCGTCGATCTGCTCGGAAAGATGCGTCTGCATCAGGCAATCGGGATGCTCGGCCCAGAGCGCGCCGAGCGCCTCGAGCTGCGCGGGCGTCGAGGTGGGGGAAAAGCGCGGGGTGATGACATAGGACAACCGGTCCATGCCATGCCAGTGCTCCAAGAGCGCCTTGCTGTCGTCATGGGCCGATTGCGCGGTGTCGCGCAGTCCTTTGGGCGCGTTGCGGTCCATGCAGGTCTTGCCCGCCAGCGCGCGCAGACCGCGAGATTGCGCCTCGGTGAAATAGGCCTCCACCGACTCGGGATGGATGGTGCAATAACTGCAAACGGTTGTCGTGCCATGCGCCAGGGTCAGGTCGAAATAGCGGCCGGCGATTTCGGCAGCATAGTCGGGCTCGCCGAATCGCATCTCCTCGGGAAAGGTGTAGGTGTTCAGCCAGTCGATCAGCCGCTTGCCCCAGCTCGCGATGATCGCGGTCTGGGGGTAGTGCGCGTGGGCGTCGATGAATCCGGGTGTGATCAGCGCTTGGCCCATGTCGGTGACCGCGGCGTCCGGGTGGGCGCGACGCAGATCGTCGCCGGGGCCGGTGGCCGCGATCACCCCGTCCTCGACCAGCAGGCCGCCATGCGCCTCGTAGACCGCGGCCTCGTCCACGGGCACGTGAAACGGGTCCGCATGGAAACCCAGCGTCTGTCCGAGGATCAGCGATTTGCCCATGCGTCCCCCTTTCACCGGAACGATAGGCGCGGCGGACGGGAAGGTAAATTCCCGCCGCCCCCTGTTTTCCGCGCCCGGCGCCGGGTAGGTTGCGCGCAACCGGTGACAGGGGCAGGCCATGGCAGACGAATCCCAGACCGAAGAGGACCGCTACGAGCTGGATCGCGAGACCGTCGCGGCCATCGTCGCGGCGGTGGAGCAGGGCGATCGCGATGCGCTGGTTGCGCTGATGGAGCCGCTGCACGCCGCCGACATCGCCGACCTTCTCGAACAGGTCGATGCCGATGACCGCGCGGCGATCGTCAGCCTCTACGGCGATGAGCTCGACGGCGAGATCCTCAGCGAAATCGACGAGAGCATCCGCGACGAGGTGATCGACACGCTCAGCCCCGAGGTCCTGACCGAGGCGGTGCGCGAGCTGGAAAGCGACGATGTCGTCGACCTGATCGAGGACCTCGAGGCCGCGCAGCAGGAAACCATTCTCGACGCGCTGGAAGAGTCCGACCGCGCGGTGATCGAGCAGGCGCTGTCCTACCCCGAATTCAGCGCCGGCCGCCTGATGCAGCGCGAACTGGTGATGGGGCCCGAGCATTGGACCGTGGGCGAGGCGATTGACTATCTGCGCGCCCGCGATGACCTGCCGGAAGATTTCTACCACATGATCCTGGTGGACCCGCGCCTGCGGCCTTCGGGCTACGTGACCCTTGGAAAGATCCTCGGCCACCCGCGCGACACGCCGCTGCAGGACCTCACCGAGGACTCTTTCCGCACCATCGAGGCCACCGAGGACGAAGGAGAAGTGGCCTATGCCTTCAACCAGTACCACCTGATCTCGGCGCCGGTGGTGGACGAGGATGGACGGCTGGTCGGGGTGATCACAATCGACGACGCGATGGCGGTGCTCGACGAGGAACACGAAGAGGACATCCTGCGCCTCGCGGGGGTGGGCGAGGAATCGAGCCTCGCGGACAAAGTCGTCTCCACCACCAAACGACGCTTTCCCTGGCTTGCAGTGAACCTTTTGACGTCGGTGCTGGCGTCGCTGGTGATCGCACTCTTCGAAGACGCGATCGCACAACTCGTCGCGCTCGCGGTGCTGATGCCGATCGTCGCCTCGATGGGCGGCAATGCGGGGACGCAGTCGCTGACCGTCGCGGTGCGCGCGATCGCGACCAAGGACCTTACCGGCGCGAATGTCTGGCGGGTGATCCGGCGCGAGGTGCTGGTGGGGCTGGTCAACGGCGTGATCTTCGCGGTCGTGATGGGTGTCGTGGGCGTGATCTGGTTCGGCTCGCCAATGCTGGGCGTGGTGATCGCGGCGGCGATGGTGATCAATCTCGTGGTGGCGGGACTCGCGGGTACGGTGATTCCGGTGGTGCTCGAGCGGCTCCGGATCGACCCGGCGCTGGCCTCTGGGGCGTTTGTCACCACGGTGACGGATGTCGTCGGGTTCTTCGCTTTTCTCGGGCTTGCCGTGGTGTTGCTGCTGTGAGCGAGGCAAAGGCGGCGGCGCGCAGGGTGGCGTTTGCCCGGCGCAAGGCGGCGTTTGGAGCGGGCTTGGACGGGGCCGCGCAGAAGGCCCTGCGAGGCGCGCTCAAGCCTTTCGCCGGCAAGACCCTCGCAGGCTACATGCCGATCCGGACCGAGGTCGACCCACTTCCGGTGATGGCCGGCTGGGACGGACCCGTCGGTGTGCCGGTGATCGCGGGCGAGGGGTTGCCCCTGGATTTCCACCGCTGGTTGGCCGGGGCCGAGATGATCGAGGGACCTTTTGGCGCGCAGGTGCCGGCAGTGGCGGACGATGTCGTGCCCGAGGTACTGATCGTCCCCTTGGTGGCCTTCGACGCGCGGGGCTACCGGCTGGGCTATGGCGGCGGGTTCTATGACCGGACGCTGGAGCGGTTGCGCGCGGCGCGGCCCACGGTCGCCATCGGTTTCGCCTTTGCCGCGCAAGAGGCCGAGGCCTTGCCGATCGAGCCCACGGACCAGCCGCTCGACATGATCGTCACCGAGGCCGGGGTGCGCCGGTTCACCTGATCTCGCTCAACCATTCGGCGTGGTAGACGGCGAGGCCGGGCAGGTCGGCGGCGGCGACGGGCTCGATCTCGGGCCCGGGCGGCGGAGCCTTCGGCGCGGGCCCGAAGGCAAGCATCGCGGCCCCGGTGGCGGTGCCGCCCTCTTCCTTGGAGCGATAGATGCCGCGCCTCGGCAGCAGGGCGGCGAGCGCGGCGAGGTAGGGTGCATTGCGGCTGAACGGGCCGTCGATGACGATGCGCCTTGTCCGCCCCATCGCATCCAGCATCACCGCCGTCATCTGCGCACAGTAGAGTGCGGCGAGGCTGGCATGTTCCGCGTCCCCCTCCGGCGCGGGGCCGGTGACGCGTCCTTTGCCGCCCGTCCCGGGCACCGGCCCGCCGGAATCGGTGAAGCTGGGCAAGGCGACGGTGCCGCGTTCGATCAGCGCCGCCACAACCTCCGCCCGTGCCGCCCCCGCCGGCGCTGTCCCGGCGAGGGCCGCGAACTCCGCCCCGCCCATGAACCGCGCACACGCCACCGGCGCACCGGTGACGGTGGTGTTCGAGACCTGATCGCGCGTGCCGTCGAGCCCGTCGAGCGGGGCATCGCTGTCGAAGCCTATGATCCAGGTGCCGGTCGACAGGAACGCGAGTGGCGCGAGATCCCGGTAGCGGAAGAAATTCGCGTTGCTGTCATGCACGCCCACATGCACCGCGCCGCGCCCGGTCAGGGGCAGGTCGCAGGGGCCGAGCACCTCCCACGCCTTGCGGATCGGCGCGAAGCGGTCCGCCCAGCCGCGCGCCCTTGCCAGCGCCGAGAAGTCCCGCGCCTTCGGCGCCCAGAGATGGGTCTGCGCGCCAAGCGCCGAGACCTCGCTCGCCGCGACGCCGGTTAGACGGAAGGCGAGATATTGCGCGTAGGGCAGGATGGTCCGCACCCGCGCGAAGGCCTCCGGAGAGGCGGTTTGCTGCCAGAGAAGCTGCCGCCCGAGGGTCAGCGCGCCCGGATTGACCGGCGCCAACACCTCGTCGAAATCGGGCTCGATCGCGGCATAGGCCGCCGCGATGTCGTCCGGCACTTCGGCGAGATAACTCATGATCGGCAGGGCCAGCGCGCCGTCCGCGTCCATCAGCGCCAGGGCGGATCCATGCGTGCAGGGCACGATCGCATCCACCGGGCGCGCGCGGTCGAACCGGGCGATGGCAGCGCGGGCGAAACCCAGCACCGGTTCCGGGTCGAGATGCAGATAGGGCGGGCCGTCGATCTGTGGCGAGGGCTGCTCCACCGCGTCCAGCACCTGCAGGGCCGCGTCGAACTGCACCGCCTTGGCATTGCTCGAGCCGATGTCGATCACGACGATGCTGCGCGGGGCGTTTGCGGTCACCATAGTTCCTCCTTCGCTCAGCAAACCGTATCCCACCCCGCCTTGTCACCCGCAAAACCCCTTGTGAGCCGCGCCCGCCCGGCCTATCGCTGACCCCATGAGGATCCTGTTTCTCGGCGATGTCGTCGGCCGGTCGGGCCGGCAGGCGATTATCGAGCGGCTCGCGGGGCTGCGCGCGGCCTGGCGCCTCGATTTCGTTGTGGTCAATGCCGAGAATGCCACCAATGGCGCGGGGCTCTCGGGGTCCCATGCCAAGGTGCTGCTGGACGCGGGCGCGGATTGCTTGACGCTCGGCGACCACGCCTTCGACCAGCGCGAGATGCTGCAGTTCATCGAGACCGAGCCGCGCATCCTGCGCCCGATCAACTTCGCCAAGGGCGCGCCGGGCCAGGGCGCGCGGGTCTTCGAGGCGACGCGGGGCCGCAAGGTTCTGGTCGCCCAGGTCCTCGGCCAGGTCTTCATGAAACGTGCCTTCGACGATCCGTTCTCGGCGATCGAGGGCGTGCTGAAATCCTACCCCCGCGGCGGGCAGGTGGCCGCGAGCCTCGTCGATGTGCATTGCGAGGCGACCTCCGAGAAAATGGCGATGGGCCATTGGTGCGACGGCAAGGCCTCGGTGGTCGTGGGCACGCATACCCACGTGCCGACGGGGGACGCGCGGATCATGGCGGGCGGCACGGCGTACCTGACCGATGCCGGCATGTGCGGGGACTACAACTCGGTGATCGGGATGGACAAGGCCGAGCCGATGCGCCGCTTCATCACCGGCATGTCGGGCGGGCGGTTCAGCCCCGCGGTGGGCGAGGCGACGTTGTCGGGGCTTTTCGTGGAGACCGACGACCGGACGGGGAAAGCGGAGCGGGTGGCGATGGTGCGCGACGGCGGCGTGCTGGACGGGGCAGGGCCCGCGTAACCAACAGCGCAACGCAAGCCGGACCAGAGGCAGACCGGGGGGCTGCCGTTCCGACTTCCGAACGGCGATCTTTATCCCAGCAAAACCATTGCTCCATATGAGCGCCGCACTGACGTCACCGAAGAGGCAGCCCAGGGGCCAGTCTGCCTCTGGTCCGGCGGCTTCGCCTTGATTCCGGACCAGGGTGAGTTGCGCAACCGTTCCAAGAAAAAGGGCGCCGAATGGCGCCCTCTCATCCTCGCAATATCAACCCGGACTCACCGCGCCCCGGCCACCGCCGTCGCCGGGATGCCCTTGGAATGCGGCGAGGCCGACTTGCCCGGGCTGCCGGCCTTCTGCAGCGCCTGATCCAGGTCCGCGATCAGGTCGTCCGCGTCCTCGATCCCGATCGACAGCCGCACCACGTTCGGCGCCGCGCCAGCCGCGACCTGCTGTTCGGCCGTCAGTTGCCGGTGCGTCGTCGAGGCGGAATGAATGATCAGCGACCGCGTATCGCCGAGGTTCGCCACATGGCTGAAAAGCTCCAGTGAATCCACCAGCTTGATGCAGCCGTCATAGCCGCCCTTCAACGCCACCGTGAAGAGCGCGCCCGCACCCTTAGGGCAAATCCGCTTCACCCGGTCGTTCCACGGCGAGGATTTCAGCCCCGCATAGGTCACCGATTCGACCCCCGGATGGCCCTCGAGCCAATTCGCGATCTTCTCGGCATTCTCCACATGCCGCTGCATCCGCAGCGACAACGTCTCGATCCCCATCAGCGTGTAATGCGCCGCCTGCGGGTTCATCGTCATGCCCAGATCGCGCAAGCCCACTGCGATCGAATGGAAGGTGTAGGCGAGCGGGCCGAAGGTCTCGTGGAACTTCATCCCGTGATAGGCGGGCTCGGGCGCGCTCAAGGACGGGAACTTGTCCGAGGCCGACCAGTCGAAGCCGCCGCTATCCACCACGCAGCCGCCAGTGACGGTGCCGTTGCCGGTGAGATATTTCGTCGTCGAATGCACCACCAGCGTCGCGCCATGCTCGATAGGGCGGCAGAGATAGGGCGTGGCCGAGGTGTTGTCGACGATCATCGGGATGCCCGCGGCGTCGGCGATCTTGCCGATCGCATCGAGGTCGGTGATGTAGCCGCCGGGGTTGGCGATCGACTCGCAGAATATCGCGCGTGTGTCGTCGTCGATAGCGCCCTTCACCGCGCCCAGATCGTCGAAATCGACGAATTTCGCCGCCCAGCCGAAGCGCTTGATCGTCTGGCTGAACTGGGTGACCGTGCCGCCGTAAAGCCTCGTGGACACAACCACATTGCGCCCCGGCTCCATCAGCGGGAAGAGCGCCATGATCTGCGCCGCGTGCCCCGAAGAGCAGCAGACCGCGCCCATCCCGGCTTCGAGAGTCGCGATCCGCTCGGCCAGCACCGCCACGGTGGGGTTGGTCAGCCGCGAATAGATGTAGCCGACCTCCTGCAGGTTGAAGAGCGCCGCCGCATGGTCCGCGTCGCGGAACACATAAGCTGTCGTCTGGTAAATCGGCGTCTGCCGCGCGCCGGTGGCCGGATCGGGGCGAGAGCCGGCGTGGATTTGCAGCGTGTCGAAGCCGTAGCTGGGTCCGTCGGTCATGGGGCCTTCCCTCAATGTCTGATCGCACCCGGTCTAGTGCGTTCGGCGCGGCGGAACAACTGGATAGGCGGCTTGGCGCGGAGATAGAACCGCGTGTCCCCGGTCACCTTGGCGCGCCGAAACCCGATCCCGTGTCTTCGTCGCACCGGGGAATTTTCTCCTGGACCCGCGGGTCCCGCTACCGCCCCCGCAGCCGCACCACCGCCCGCTGGCCGCTCCGCTCGAACTCGATCTCCCATCCCGTCACCCGCGCCCGCGTTAGCCGGTCGAGCGAGGCGGTGCTCCGCACCGGCTGCCGGTTGACCCGCCGGATGATGTCGCCGGGCTGCAGCCGCGTGCGGATCGCCGGGCCGTCGACCCCCGTCACGACGACGCCCTCGGCGTCGAAGGGCAGGCCAAGCTCGTCGATCACCGCCGGGTTGATGTTGGCGACCTCCAGCCCGTCGAGCACCGTGCGCGCCGAGATCCGCCGCGGATCCCGCGGCGGCTCTTCCGGAGCGGGGGCAAGGCGCACCTCGGTGGTGAAGGCCTCGCCACCGCGCAACACCCCAACCTCTGTCGAACCGCCCACACCCAGCGACAGCAGCCGGAACAGCATCTCCGGCCCGCCATCCACCGTCCGTCCGCCCACGGATGTCACAACGTCGCCGATTTCCACTCCGGCCTCGGCAAAGGGGCTCAAGGGATGCAGCGCGCTGATCAGCACGCCTTGCGGCAGGTCCATGTCCAGAGCCTCGGCGAGCGGCCCGTCCACGGTCTGCACCGTCACCCCGGCCCAGGGCCGCACGATGCTGCGCGCGCCGTCTTCGGCCTGCTGCACATATTGCTGCACGAGGTTCGAAGGGATCGCGAAGCCGATCCCGTTCGACCCGCCCGAGCGTGTGACGATGGCCGTGTTGATGCCCACGAGCTCTCCGTCCATGTTCACCAGCGCGCCGCCCGAATTGCCTGGGTTGATCGGCGCGTCGGTTTGCAGGAAATACCCCGGCCGCCCGCCGACCATCCCCGTGCGCGACTGGGCCGAGATGATGCCGCTGCTGACCGTCTGGCCCACGCCGAACGGGTTGCCGATGGCGAGAACCAGATCTCCCACCTCGACCCCGTCACTGTCGGCGAAGGGCAAGGCGGGCAGGGGCGGCGCGTCGATCATCCGGATCACGGCGAGGTCGGTTTCGGGATCGCCCAGGATCACCTCGGCCTCGAACTCGCGCTTGTCGTTCAGCACCACGCGGATATCCGTCGCTTGCCCGACCACGTGGTAGTTCGACACTACGATTCCCCCGTCGCCCAGGATCACGCCCGAGCCCAGCGAGTTCTGCAGCCGTGGCCGCGATTGCAGGTTGCCGAAGAACTGCGAAAAGAACGGATCGTTGGCGAAGGGCGAGGGCCGCGACTCGACGATCCGGCTGGCGTAGATGTTCACCACCGAGGGCGCGGCCGATTTCACCACCGGCGCATAGCTGAGCCTGATCTCGGCCTCGGAGTCCGGCACGCGGGTCTGCGCCTCGGCAGGAGCCGCGATGATGAGGCCGAGCAATAAGAGAAGGGCGCGCATCGGGGCGTCTCCGGTCTTGGTGTTCGCTGTTTATGTCGGACCCGAGGAGAGAAAGATCAAGCAGCCGCTATGCGGGTGCGTCGTGGACCACCAAGTCAAAGCCCTCTTCCGGTGCGGGTAAAGTGAAATGCCTTGAGAACCGGTGGAACATCGCTTCGGTCGGCGCAAAGGGGTGCTCGCCCTCGGCATTGCGCGCGCGCAGCCGTTCCAGGCAGACCGCGTCGGGCACGTCCAGCACGTGCAGCTGGTGCGCCGCGTCCGTTTGGTCGAGGATACTGCGCATCCAGGCGCGGCTTTCCAATGTGTTTGCCTGGAAGTCCAAAACCACCGATAGCCCTGCATTCAGCAGTGCGGCCACATGCGGCCTCATCACGCCCCGCAGCTTTGCCGAACAGCGCATGAAATCCGCGCCAGTCGACATCTGGTCTCCGAAAAGCGCACTCAGCCAGGCATCCTCTGCGATCAGAATGGTGCCATCGCCTGCAGCCAGCCGCGCCGCCAGTGTGGATTTCCCCGACGCCATTTTGCCGCAGATCATGTGCAGGGTGGCAGGCATCGCAAAATACCCTTTGTCATGTCGCGAAAGAACCAATTGGGCCCTTACCTCGTCCAGAGCATCTTGCTAAAAACCACTGCTACCGCACCACAGCCTTCTCAAACAGCTTCGAGAAATACGCGTCAGCTTCTTGCCGCTTCGCATTCTGCATAATCTTGGCAATGATTTCTTCCTCCGGAGAACCGGTATTTATCATAGCGGGCGCATTGTGCATCACGTCGGCCAGAATCTGTGCTTTTTTGATGCTGTTCGTCGCCCTGATCTCAAAAAACACAATGCCCAACACATAGAGAACCTGAGAATATTCTGTCATCATTATCCGATCATGTGAGGAAAGGCCCGCCTGCCAGCTTCGCTGGAAATCGGCGTTCGTCAAGCCTTGTTGGATGCGAACAGTTGGTCTTGCGTCGGCACAATCACCGCATCGTTAGGCGCCGAATCGGTCTCCAGAACTTGATCCTGTTCCGGGCCGGGCATGCGGTGTAAGGCATCCCAAGGTGCCGCGGTCAAACAGGCGGGGCCCACCAAAGGAGACGCGAGACGTGGCATACCTCACCCAAGACCAGCTTGCCGCGATGGGGTTTCGGCATCTGGGCGAAAATGTCCGGATTTCGGATCGCGCCTCGATCTATGGCGCGGATCAGATGTCCATCGGTGACAACAGCCGGATCGATGATTTCTGCGTGGTGTCGGGCAAGGTCTCGATCGGTCGCAATGTTCACGTGGCGCCGCTGTGTCTGGTCGCGGGTGGCGAGCCGGGCATCACCCTGGGCGATTTCAGCGGGCTTGCCTATCACGTGCAAGTGTTCAGCCAGACGGACGATTATTCCGGTGACACGATGACCAACCCTACCGTTCCCGCCAAGTACAAGAAGGAAACCAAGGCCCCCGTCACCATCGGCCGGCACGTGATCATTGGCTCCGGCGCCGTCGTGTTTCCCGGCGTGGACATCGCGGAAGGTTGTTCGGTTGGCGCCCTGAGCCTTGTGTCAAAGTCTCTGGAGCCCTGGTCGATCTGCGCGGGCATTCCAGCCAAACGAGTGAGGGCCAGACGCCGTGGACTGCTCACGCTAGAGGCGGAATACCTGAAGGATGAAGGCCGTTCGTAGGGCCACAAGATCGCTGTCGGATCCGTACTCTCCGCCCGGGTTCGCCGCCTCAAAGCGGAACCAGCAAGCGGCCCCTCACCGCATCCACAAATTCTCGCGCTTGATCTTGTTGCGGATCATCTGTTCGCGCCGGGGCAGGTGGTCGCGATCAAACAAAGCCCGCACCTTCTGCCCCCGGCGCTGGAACACCATGCGCTTGATGGGGTCGTGTTTCTTGAGCACCTTCTTGACCTTGTTCGGTGCGCTCACCGTCTCGAGCACGTCGATCACCCGGTCGGCTTCGCGCGCATAAAGCATCGGGAAGACGCGGTAGTGGCAGGTGACGTCGCCATCTAGAAGCCCCTCGGGAATCGTCTGCCGGCCGCCGCCAAAGGAATGAATCACCAGGGGGAGGGCGATCTGGTCGAGCCAGGGATACATTTCTTGCCCGATCATTTCCCTCGGCGGGTCGTCGCGGATCGCGCAGGCGTATTCGAGGTAGCGCTCGCCGAATGCCTTCGGGCAGCTATGAAAGAACCAACCCGCGTTGAAATACATGTAGCGCTTCCAGTAGTCCTCGGGCTGGGTCTTGTCGATCGTGGGCGCCAGATCGAGGCCGAACTTGCGATAGAGCGACAGCCAGATCTCGTGATAGCTGGGGCCATAGAGTTCCGGTTTCGGCCAGGTATCCTCGCGCCGCAGTGACGCGCAGGGCTTGTCGAAATCGAAGGGCACCGCGCTCAGCGGCCCGGTCACGAGGGTATCGGTGTCAAAGAACACGAAAGGTTCCCCCTCGGGCAGAGCCGCCAGCCCCTCAATCTTGTTGCCGGGTTTGTAGGGCTCGCCGAATTCGCGGTTCTCGAACGGCACGATCTCTGCCCCAAGCTCAGCGAGGATAGCACGCACCTCGTCATCCTTGATGCGTGGATCGTCTTTCCACAGCGGCCCGGGCTGCGGTTCCGCCACGATCAGGCGACCCTCGAATGCCGGATCCGAATGCCGCAAGCTGGCCGCGAACAACACCGCCTCAAAGGCGAGCCGCCCCTGCTGGCCCACAATCATCACATTGAATTCGGGACGTTTTTTTGCCCGTTTGGCCATTTTGGTTCTGCCCGTGACCTGTTTTTTCGCGACTATAGGGCGAAAACCGGTTTATCAAAAGACCGCAGTCTGGCGAATTCGAAGGAGATGAGTCATGTCGACAATCAGAGCCGTTCTGGTCGCGGGGCTGATCGCAATTCTGCCGGGGACGGTCCCGGCGCAGAGTATCAGCGATCAGGTCAAGCCGATCCTGGCGATGACCGAGGGCAACTGGGTCGCGGTGCGTGAATTCGACGGCAAGGATCTTCTCTATTTCACCCATCTGGAGGTCTACCGCTGCGCGCTGGAACAGGTCCGCTACGTGCTCAATACCGGCAAGCCCGAGGTCTGGAAGCAGGACAATTGTGAGACCGAGCAGATGTTCTCGCCGATCGACCCCGAGCGGTTGCCGTATGTCGAATACCCGTTGAACTCGATCCAGACGGTGAAGGTGGAACTCACCTACAAGGATGGCGACGTGGTCGTCGCCACCTTCGAGCGCGCGGCGATCATGACGCCCTGATTACGCGTCAGGTGATGTTCTCCAGCTGAAACGTGAACGGCTCGGCATTCGGGCCGGACCCGCCGCCCGTGACGACGATATCCGCGCTTTGGATGCCGAAGAGGTCAAGCTCCGTATTCATCTCGGAAATCACGGCCGAGTCCATCACCTGGCCCTGTGTGATCTGGCTCGCCGCGCCGACGTAGAGGATCGGTTTGCTGGCGCTGAACACCGCCTTTTCTCCGGGCGCGATATCGGTCTTGCGAAAGCAGACCCGCCCGTCGCGGTAGATCAGCGCGTTGATCGCACCTTTTGGGAGGTTGTTGCGCACCTCCAACTCGTTCGGCGAGGTCGCCGGGGGCGATGCCTCACGGAATACATCGCCGGAGTCATCCTTGACCATCTCGAAGGCGTCGCCATAGGTCGCCGCCAGTTGCGGTGTGAAATTGCCATAGGAATCCTCGGCGCCGACAGTGATGTGCATCGGGTAGGCGAACGGATGATTGTCGCCCACACCAAGGTTCTCGATCACCGTCCAGGCGATTGCAAGTTCCGCGGTATCTGTGGCGACGTTCTTCTGGAAGATGACATAGCTGGTGTTGTTGGTGTCGGCGGATCGGTTGATGAAATTGAGCTGGATGACGTCGAACATGGGATGGCTCCAAATCGGCTGAAGAATTTGAGAAATGTGGCCGCAGCCTACGCCGTCCCAAAGCCTCTTGGCAACGTTCAACCTGTCGTAAACACCTTGGCGAACTGATCCCGCAGAACGTTCTTTTGTACCTTGCCCATGGTGTTGCGCGGCAGCTCGTCGAGCAGCACCAGGTGGCGCGGCTGCTTGAACCGCGCCAGCTTCGCGCCGAGGGCCGCCGCGATGGCGTCGAGGTCTGGCGAGGCCCCGGGCGCGGCCACCAGACAGCCCACCACGCTTTCGCCGAAATCCGGATGCGGCGCGCCGATCACGGCGCTTTCCAGCACCCCCGGCTGGTCGTCGAGCGCCAGCTCGATCTCCTTGGGGTAGATGTTGTAACCCCCTGAAATGATGAGGTCCTTGTTGCGGCCGACGATCTGCACGTAGCCCTGGTCATCGATCAGGCCGAGGTCGCCGGTGATGAAGAACCCGTCTGCCCGCAGCTCTTCGGCGGTCTTCTCGGGCATCTGCCAGTAGCCCGTGAAGACGTTCGGCCCACGCACCTCGATCTGGCCGATCTCGCCCCGGGGCAGGGGGTCGCCGGTCGCGGGATCGGTGATCTTCAGCTCCACCCCCGGCAGCGGAAAACCCACCGTGCCCGCGCGCCGGTCGCCGTCATAGGGGTTGGAGGTGTTCATGTT
>JAAUYH010212868.1_pt1 | contig 19468 bp, 18 predicted proteins | sample 7278061 | NCBI WGS metagenome assembly JAAUYH01 (sample SAMN14350203, study PRJNA611818) | marine sediment metagenome | isolation source: surface marine sediment (0.6m) | place: French Polynesia: Moorea | collected 2018-08 | reverse complement strand
GTATTAAACCAAGTCATGACTAATGTAGGTTTTGTACGTCACCCTGAAGAATGGTGGCATTTTTCTTTGGGGGATCAGATGTGGGCTTGGCTATATAATCAAAAAAACCCCGATAATCTTAAAACAGCCCGTTACGGAAGAGTGTGACATTTTGGTATTTTAAAAATTGTAAAAATAACTTTTTTATCAACAATGAACCAGTTTCCCCAGAGCCTACAAGAAGCAATTGAGCAAGCCAAAACAGCTACTAAAAATGCGATCGCTGATGGCTATACTAGAGTCCAGGTAGAATTAGTAATTCCTGAAATTCCTTTACAAGCACAAGCATTGGCTAAAGAATTTGCCGATTTTTTTGAAGAATATGACTCAGGAATTAAAGTTATGTTTCCCGATACAGGGGCTGCGATGTTAGCCAAAAGAGACTGGGGAGAAATACCATTTCAAGTTACAGATATGGGTAGTCGTTTTACCCCCATAGAAACTCAAGTTGCAGATAATGATGAGATTTTTATCTTAGCTTGTCCTTCTTCTGTGGAAGTAGAGCGTGTTGAAAAACTTTGTAATGTAGCGGGCGATCGCCCTGTAATATTATTAATACCACAGTTAGAAGATGTAGCAATTGTGGGTATTGGTTATGCAGCCCGTCAACTTAGAGAAAGATTTATCAGTACTCTTTATTCTTCCTACTATATTCGTCCTTTAGAATCTGCTTCTATTCTGCGTACTCATCCTTCACCTTGGCAAATTTGGCTAGAGAAAGAAGAAGGTTATGAGTTAGCAATAGAATTAGCTAGTAAACCGATGGGAGAAGAATTAGACCGTTTGTTACTCAAGTTAACAAATCCTGAAGCAGAAGGGAGTAGTAACAACAGTCCTCAAAGAAAAAAATCGGGAATTTTAGGCAACTTACAAAAATTTCTTAAAGCATTAAGTCAATAATCTCTCAAAATAGAGGTTCAAAAATTGCGATTGTTTTTACTGTAAGTAAAATTACTGAGGTTATTGGCTTTAAAATAATGTATTCTAGCTTAAAAATTTACTAGCTAGCTAAAATTATTACTTATGAAAAAATGTTTAATATATGGTAACTGCCAAACTGCATATATCAAAAAACGCTTGCTCCAAAATCCTGATTTTTCTAAAATTTACTCACAAGTATTCACCCAAAAAGTACATCGTATTAAAGCTGAAGAAATACCTGATTTAGAGGCGATGGTATCTGAAGTTGACCTGTTTATTCATCAGATTGTTTCAGATAATTACAGAAAAATGCCTAGTTTGGGAACTAATTATCTCAAAAGTCGGCTAAAGCCAGATTGCAAAGTGATTTCTTTTCCTGTAGCTTATTTTACAGGTTATCACCCAGAAATGATTTACTTAAAACCATTAAACAATCAGCCAATCAAGGGAGATATATATAATTATCACGACTTTAATATACTTTCTGGCTTTTATCAGGGTAAAAGTGTCAAAAAAATTATCAATTCAATTTTTGATGAATCTTTTTATAGCTCTTACTATATTAAAAATAATTTTAATTTGACCATTGGGGAATTATCAAAAAGAGAAAGCTGTCTTGATATTAAAATATCTGAATTTATAATAGATAATCATCATAAAATTAATTTATTTAACACCATCAATCACCCTCATCATCCTATTATTGGCTATGTAGTTAACCGGATTTTGGAAACACTTGGTATGTCAGTTCAATACTCTGAATCAGAGCTTGTAAGTGGTCAAGAGAGTTTAGAGTACAATAACTACTTTCCTATTTATCCTTCTGTTCAGAAAATACTCAATCTTGAGTTTGATAATAAGTTAGATTATAAATTTTTAAATACCACTTATTCTGTCTATAATGCTGTTAACAAATACTATGAATTCTATGATAATAATCAAGATTTGGTAGAGTTCAATATTGAAAAAAAATGGGAGCAGTTTTCTCGTAAGAGCCATAAATTTTCCCTACTAAAAACCGGAGAAAAATCTCCAGTAGAGCTTGTTTCAAATTCCCAACTTGATTACCTTAATTTAGATATTCCTCTTGATTTGTCTGCTGTTATAGAACAATTGTCTAGTTTAAGCGATCGCTTAAAAAATCAAAAACAATTTACCGAAGCAATTGTTATTACGAAATCTATCTTAGAACTAAAACCTAAAAGTATTAAATCCTGGCAAAAGCTGGCTAATCTGTATGAGATGAATCAACAATATGAACTAGGGATAAATTGTTATCAGCAGATATTAAAATTAAATCCAGATAACCCCAATACTTATATTAATATAGGAAAACTGTATCAAAAGCAAAATTATTTTGAACCAGCAATCAAATATTATAATCAAGGAATTAGTTTAAATTCTCAGCAACCAGCTTGGGTCTATCGTTTTTTAGGTAATTGTCTAGAAGAATCAGGTAATTTAGCAGAGGCGATCGCTAAATATAATCATGCTCTGAGCTTACCTTCCTATCCTCCCATAATTTACGTAGAACTAGGAAACGCTCTTAGAAAGCAAAACCGTAGCATAGAGGCAGAACAAGCTTATCAAAAAGCAGTAGCATTGAACCCTCAATTGTCAACTCTTATTAAGCTTTAACAGTTTAATCTAAATATTTGTTGATAAATCTTAAAAGTTTACTAACCTAACTTATTAATAATAAGATATCATTGTCAATAGAGAGAATTAATTGAGATTATATCCTATGCCTCATTACACCTCAGAGTCGTTAAAGGCGGAGCTAAATTCAAAAGGTTGGCGGATGACACCACAAAGGGAGAAGATTCTTCATGTTTTCCAAAACCTTCCCAAAGGGGATCATCTAAGCGCAGAAGAATTGCATAGCCTTCTAGAACAAAGAGAGGAAGGGATCAGTCTTTCTACGATTTACCGTAGTGTCAAGTTGATGACTCGCATGGGCATCTTACGAGAATTAGAATTAGCGGAAGGACATAAGCATTACGAACTCAATCAACCCTATCCCCATCACCATCATCACATTGTTTGTATTCAATGCAACAAAACCATTGAATTTAAAGATGATTCTATTTTGAAACATAGTTTAAAACAGTGCCAAAAAGAAGGATTCCAATTGATAGATTGTCAGTTAACCGTGATGACTATTTGTCCTGAAGCCTTAAGAATGGGATGGCCCTCCGCTTTACCTAGTGACTGGTGTTGCAGTCGTGTAATTTCTGAAAGTTCATGAGAAAATTAGTTGTAGCAACAGGTAATCCAGGAAAGCTCCAAGAGATGGAGGAGTATCTTACTGGTAAGAATTGGATCTTAACTTTGAAACCACAGGAATTAGATATACAAGAAACAGGTACTACTTTTAGGGAAAATGCCTGTTTAAAAGCTTCCCAAACCGCTCAAGCCATGGGAGAATGGGCGATCGCTGATGATTCGGGACTAGCAGTAGAGGCTCTAAATGGTGCGCCTGGTATATATTCTGCTCGTTATGGTGCAACTGATACAGAAAGGATCGCTCGCTTATTAAAAGAGTTAGGAGACAATTCTAATCGCAAAGCTCAATTTATATGTGCGATCGCCATAGCTGCTCCTGATGGTTCAATTGCTCTAGAAACAGAAGGTATTTGTCGAGGGGAAATTTTAAAATCGCCTCGTGGTCAAGGAGGGTTTGGTTACGATCCAATTTTTTATGTTCCCCAATGGCAACAAACTTTTGCGGAAATGACTCGACAGAGGAAAGGGAAGGTGAGTCATCGAGGATTAGCTTTTGAGCAGCTATTACCCCAATTGAAAACCATATAAATAATATTAAACTTAGGATTTTAGATACTTAAGGGCAATACATCTGGTAAATTAACTAAAGTTGACAAAAAAATATATCAGTTGTCATTAATTAATCTGGATGCACATTGCTTGGTTGGGAAAAAAATCACCCTTTTGTGGAAACGTTACCTATGGTCGGGAAATTACTAATGCGTTATTAGAGAGAAGACATCAAGTTAGTTTTCTTCATTTTGCACAGACAGAAACCAAGCATCAAAATGGTAAAGATTGTCCAGAAGTGGCATTACCATTTATCTATAAGTCTCAGGTTTATACGATTCCCGCCCTCAAAGCTAGTAAAGTATTAATGCGATCGCTGCGAGAATTAAAACCCGATCTAGTTCATGCGTCGCTAACTCTATCACCCTTAGATTTTCTCTTACCAGAAATTTGTCAAGAACTTAATTTACCTTTAGTTGCGACTTTTCATCCCCCCTTTGATAGCAAAATTCGCAATCTTAAATCCAGCACTCAGTATTTAACTTATCAACTTTACGCCCCTTTTTTAGCTCATTATGACCGCACCATTGTGTTTAGCGAAATACAAAGAGATTTACTGGTGAAGTTAGGGGTTAGTAGTAGCAAAATTGCGATTATTCCTAATGGTGTTGATGAACAGAAATATGCTCCTGGTTATTCCAATCTGAAATATCAGCTACGAGCGAAGAAACTCTTTGTATATCAAGGGCGTATTGCTACAGAAAAAAATGTAGAAGCTTTGTTGAGGGCTTGGAAACACTCGGCGATGGGAGATGATAGTAAATTGTTAATTGTCGGTGATGGGCATCTGAGAAGTTCTTTACAGCCTTATTATGGCAAGGAACATAACATTATTTGGTTCGGTTTTGTCGCCGAAGAAGAGCGACGTATTGATATTCTCAGAGCAGCAGATGTTTTTATTCTTCCTTCTTTGGTAGAAGGTTTATCTATTTCTCTATTAGAAGCTATGGCTTGTAGTGTGGCTTGTATTGCTACGGATGCTGGTGCTGATGGCGAAGTTTTAGAAGGTGGTGCAGGAGTAGTATTGGATACTTTTGGGGTTACTACCCAACTCAAAACCTTATTACCCCTATTTCGCGATCAACCAGAAATGACGACTTTGTTGGGTCAAAAAGCTAGACAAAGAGTTTTGCAACGTTATACCCTAAGCCAAAATATTACTCGTCTCGAACAACTTTACTCAGAAGTGTTATCCCAAATTGACTTCCTCTCGCACCTGAAGGAGCGAGATTCCTAGAACAAACCTTATTGCTCATAGGTGGTTGACGGTTCATTGCAAACTGCTACTACTGTAGTCTTACACTTGCTCCCGCGTCCGTTTTGAGACTCTGATTGCCCACCAGCGTCTTTATATTTAAGTAGGTTGATAGCTGCGTTAACGTCTCTATCGTGGAAAGTATTGCAGTACAAACATTCCCATTCACGAACATTTAACTCTTTTCTACCTCCCGATTTGCCACAGCAAGAGCAAATTTGAGAGGAAGGATACCACCTATCCACAATGATTAAATCTCGACTATATTTATCACATTTAGCAGCTAGCATAGTCTTGAATTTTGACCAGCCAGCATCACTAATTGCTCTTGATAGTTTACGATTTTTAACCAATCCCGCTACATTCAAGTCTTCTACCGCTAGGGTTTGGTTTTTACGCACCAGCCTTGTAGTTAACTTGTGAAGAAAATCCGTTCTTTGATCTTTGATTTTGGCATGAAGTTTAGCCAACCTTCGTTTTCTTCTTTCTCTACGTTTGGAATCTCTTTTAGCCTTTGCTAATTTCCTCGACGCTTTTTTAATGCGTTTCAGCATTTTCTTGTGCAGTCGAGGATTTTCTACTTTTTCCTTGGAACTTAAAATGCAGAAATGGGTTAAACCCAAATCAATACCGACCCCCCTGCCTTCGGCATCCCCCCTATTAGGGGGGACTGAGGGGGGTGGAATTGGTTGAGGTATCTCAACGACAAAAGAAGCAAAATATCTACCAGCACAATCTTTAATGATGGTTACACTAGACGGCTCACTAGGGAGAGGTCGAGATACTATCATTGGTACATGACCGATTTTTGCTAATTTTACCGATTCAGAATGAACTTTAAAACCACCTTTTCTGAATCTAATTGCTTGCCTTGACTGCTTTTTCTTAAACTTTGGTTTACCTACTCTTTTCCCTTTTCTTTTCCCTTTTAAACTAGAAAAATAATTCTTCCAAGCGGTTTGTAAATCTCTAAAAGATTGCTGCAAAACAATATTGGATACTTCAGATAACCAAGCTCTATGTGGTGTTTTTTTGGCTTGAGTAATAACTTGTTTATCTACATCAAAAGGCATTGGCAGCCCTTGTTTATTAGCTTTTTGATACAACCATAAAGCATCGTTCCACACGACCCTGGCGCACCCAAAAGCTTTGGCTAAGGGTTCGATTTGAGAAGGTTTGGGATAAATGCGGTAGTTGTATCTAGCTTTCATACAACTATTTTACAATGGCTGAAAGCTATACTAATTAAAGATTCTGTATCTAATTTGTGAAGTTTTCAGGTCGTCTAAGCTAAGACGCATTTAAATTGTATATTTTTGAATTAGATAACTTTCCCATCAAACCCTTGACCCGTCCCCCTGTCAATCTCAACAGACAAATTTTTATGCGTAACAGCTTATCACGGACGGGGCTTGAACCCACGCTCACAAGGGTCAACACTCAACACTCAACACTCAACATGGTGGTTAGAGATAGGGATGAAGGGATGAAGTAATAAGTAATAAGTATTACTTTCTCCCAGTTTCCTCACTCGGAGTCCCTCACATATCGATTATTGATAATTGATTTGACGCAGTAAAAACTGTTCTTGGTTAAAGATTTTTTGCTCTTCTGTAAGTAAATCGTAGTTATCAGTAGGAGGGCGCATATCCCATTGAGTTTCGGCAAAAACTAACAAATTGAGGGTCATAATCAAACCAGTGATCACAAACTGCCAACCCATAAAGTAGGGTAGAATGACAATTCCCAACAGATGAAATAGTCCAGATACCACAAAAGCACGCGATCGCAATCCAATAGCAGTAGCCATATAGCCCACTGCACTTAGAATCAACCACATATCACACAAGTGCATTAAGACTTTCCCTAAACCCCAAAAAATTCCCAAGTCAGTGACTATAACACCCCCCAACATCAAAATCACCCAGGTGTATAGTACCCAACGCAACCTTTCAACTCTGACCCAAAAGTAGGTTAGTAAGCTCATCCCTACTGTCCCGATTACCGTAAGTATTGACCAAAAAATTGCTTGAGTAATCCAGTCAATAGGAGCAAATTGTGCTGTAAAAAAGATAACTGCTGAAATCAAGCTCCAAATCACAAAAACTTGGTCGATTCTTGTGTAAAATACTGAAAATAAAGTTTTATCTTTGATAGTGATTTTGAATTGTAGTAACCCTTGACGATCTTGGAAGTCTAAAGCGTCTTGTTTGTTACGAAATATGGGTTCAGACAGGTTAAAAAAGCTCATCGACAATAGGAATGTAAAGATGGTGTAAGTTACGTTACATATCTTTACAATTCTACACCTTTTAGTGACAACTAACATATTGTGTCACTGGGAATGGGAATTGGGGTGTGGGGTCAGGGGCACCGAAGGAGACTTCACAACAAAGCGGATTTATTTTAGGTTCAATACCTAGATATATTAAGTCTCCTCCTAGGGGGTGAGGGGGCAGGGGAAATGGGGATTGATTGTTATTACTTATTACTTATTACTTCATCATCCCTCATCCCTGATACCTCATCCCAATTGCTGTCCAAATTGTCCAACCATCAATCAACCATAGAAACATAGTAAAAACAAATAGAATTAAATACATCCAAGGTTGGGATAAAGGACGAACATCTGTTGTATCAATACCTGTTTTTTCCTCTACAATTTGGACCATTTTAGCAAACCCAGCAATCCGCATCGGTAATAGATAAGCTCGGTCTTTTTCGGGAGTTATAAAATAATAGACCAAGCCACCTTGTCCAGTGGTACGCATTTTCAAAGCAGAAACTTCTTGCCAATTTAGGGTCCAACCTTTAAACAAGAAAGTAGGTATCCAACGAGGATAAGTTACTTGTATCTTAGTTTCATCCAGAACTACTTTTTGACTCAGTGCAGCAGATACAGCGATCGCACCTAGAAGAATACCAATCCACAATAAATTAGCAGGAATCGGTGCTGATGTTGCTTCTGCTAGAAAAGGGAGAGGTACAGTTAAAGCGATATATAAACACAAGAGAGTAATACGGATAATTGGGGAAATATTAAAAGTATTGCGATCTTTCATGAGTATTGATTGCGATTTAAGTATATTTATTTTTGTAACAAATTGCGTAATAACTGGCTATAGGACTGAAATCTTAATAAAGTTACCGATAAACCACAAAAGGCGATGAAATAATCAACAGCATTAATAGACTCCTTGCTAAAGAAAGTTGAATAGCAGATGGCAAAATCATCACAATATCTATCACAGCTTGTAACAGAAGCTTGTCGATATCCTCCTAGGAGCAAACAACGCCAGAAAAATTTGACCAAAATCATTAGATTAGTTAATAGCAAATTGTGGCAAGAAAATACTCCTTATTATGAGGATGCTTTGCAAGAAACTTGGATTTATTTTTGTCAGAATATCTGTGAAGGAAAATCTGGCAAAGCTTATGATCCTGATAAAGCTAGCGTTGTAACTTGGTTAAACAATTATCTAAAGTGGCGACTTAAAGATAGTTATATTAGAGCCAAAAAGCAGCAGCAGAAAACAGCATCTATACGGGTTGATGAAAATAATAAAATTATCGATCCCACAGACAGTTTACCTGCTAAACCTGATATTCCTCCCTTGCTAGAAGAGATTGAAAAGTGGGTTTTGGCAGACTCTCAAAATAAATTATGTAGAATCTGTTTAGAGAATCATCCTCAAATTACGGCTCAAGCTTTAATTTTAACCAGATTACCTCCTGAAATCCCCTGGAAAAAGTTAGCAGCAAAATATGGCGTAGCACCAGGGACACTCAGTAGTTTTTATCAGCGCAAATGTAAGCCACTCTTACGAGAATTTAGTAAATCTCAAGGATATATCTAAGTAGTGCTGCAAAAAAATAAATTATAAAGGTGGATACAGGTTACAGAAAAATTTATCGACAATTTTATCTAGGTACTTAATTATGGTTTCTCAATTTCCAGCAATAGAAAATTTTGCGATTCCTCTACCGATTACACAGGAAACCCGTCAAATAGCAAGTCAATTTGCTGCACAACAACCTACTAAGGAAAAATCAGACCAAGTTCTGTTGAATACCATAGCCGTATCCGTGGTGAATAACTACTTAAGTATGTTGGGTATCTCTACAGATTTATCCCACAGCGACAGTTGGAATCCCGTTATGCAGCTATGTAACAACGTAGCAGATTTAGATATACCAGGAGTGGGTAAATTAGAATGTCGCCCGATTCAAACAACTTCTGCGTCTAGCTGTCAGATTCCTCTGGAAGTATGGAATTTACGTATTGGCTATGTAGTAGTCCAAATAGATGATTCGTTGAAGGTAGCTGCAATTTTAGGATTTACACCAGAAGTTACTACAGAAGAATTATTACTTGCTAATCTCAGACCGCCAGAAGAGTTAATTGATCGCTTACATCAATTCCCAGAATCCTTTGGGGATAACTCTCTAGTTAATTTAGGTCAATGGTTTAACAATATTTTTGAGACAGGATGGGAAACAGTAGAAAGTATTTTAAATCCAGAACAATTAAGCCCTGCTTTTGGGTTTAGAAATGTTGAATTACCAGACTCAGATTCACCAGAATCATCCACTGCTGATGGTAGTGTAATTATGGCTAAATTAATCGATCTGGGAGTCCAATTAGGCGCACGCAATGTGGTCTTATTACTAGAAATTAGTGAGGAAGAAAACGGCAAGATTGCAGTTACCCTACAATTACATCCTAATCCTAATGATATCTATTTACCTGAAGCAATGGAATTAAAAGTTTTAGAAGCATCAAATACAGTTTTTATGCAAGCTCAAGCTAGAAGCCGAGATAACTATATTCAACTAAAATTTACTGGACAACCAGAAGAAACTTTTAAAGTAGAAATAATTTTAGATGATATCAAGTATTCTGAAACTTTTAAGCTGTAACTGATATCTGGCACTGGTCGACAAATACTGAATAAAAGATGTTAGGTATTACGTAATACACCAGCGCGGTGAGGGATTTTAAAATTATTTGGTACAGACTTCGTATTTCTTGCCTATACAACATATCGCGTCTGTAGGACAAGAATTAATGGCTACAAAAACTAAGACATAGGGCGGTCTTCAGTCTCCCAGTTTCCCAGTCGGTGGGAGGAGAGTTAATATATCTAGGTAATTAGCCAGAAGATCGACTTTGTAATGAAGTCTCATCTTCTCCTCAGCATTATGTAGAAAACTTAAACACAAACGGTATTAATAGCTGGTATGATTCATGTCTATATATATAGTTACTTTAAAAATAAGAGAGGGAAGTTTTACTAAAGGGTTTCCAGTTACATTACTGATTGCTCAAGAAGGTTTACCTACTGAATTAGAAATTAATTCCGAACTTCCACCAGCCCCAGATATTCCTCAAAAATATAATTTATGGCAAAATTCTTATTTAGGTTTGGCTCTATGCAATCGGTTAGAAGCTAAAAAAGCATTTGTTTCTAATTATTCTTATGCTGATAATTGCGATCGCCTATCGGGTCAATTACTAAAAAGTTTCAATGATTGGCTTGATGCTGATGCTTTTCGACCTCTACGAGACAAGTTTTTGTCTAAACTCAATCCCCTTGATGAAATTAGAATTTTAATTCAAACAGAAAATATACAATTACAATGTTTGCCCTGGCATTTAGTTAATTGGTTTGAACCTTATACTAAAGCGGAAATAGCTATTAGTAATTATAATTATGAGAAGGAAACAAAAAGTTTAGTTAGCTCCAGAAATAAAGTCTTAATTTTAGCAATTATTGGGAACAGTAAAGGAATTGATACAGAACGCGATCGCCATTTATTGGAGCAATTACCTAATAGTTCCATAACTTTACTGGTAGAACCTACAAGGCAAAAAATAACCGAACATTTATGGAATAATCAAGGATGGGATATTATATTTTTTGCTGGACATAGTAATAGCAATAGCTCTAAAAATACAGGTTATATTTATATTAATAAGCAAGATATTTTAACAACTAAAGAAGTAAAATTATCTCTTAAAAAAGCAGTAGAAAATGGTTTAAAAATTGCTATTTTTAATTCTTGTGATGGCTTAGGTTTGGCAAGAGAACTAGCAGAATTAAAAATACCGCAAATTCTGGTGATGCGCGAACCAGTACCAGATAAAGTTGCACAAGAATTTCTGAAATACTTTTTAACAGCCTATGCTAGAGGAGAAAGTTTTTACTTAGCAGTCAAAGAAGCTAGAGCAAAATTACAAGGAATAGAAGATAGATATCCCTGCGCTTCTTGGCTACCTCTAATAGTCCAAAATCCAGGGGAAATTCCTCCTACTTGGCAACAATTAATTAAGGTAAAAAACCAACCTCCTAAAAATATTTCTCACTCCTTACCGAGACTTTCTGTAGTGTTAGCTACTAGCTTGATGACAACTGTCGCAGTTATCGGCTTAAGATGGTTAGGAATGCTACAGGGTTGGGAATTAAAAGCCTTTGACTATCTCATTCAAAAACTACCACCAGAGTCAGGCGATCGCCGTATCCTCCTAGTAGGTGCAGATGAAAGAGATATTGGTAACGATAAATATGGTTATCCTCTTCCAGATTCAGTCTTAGCAGAGTTGATCGATAAATTGCAACAGCATCAACCAGCAGTTATTGGGATAGATATTTTTCGTGATCGCCCCATTCTAGGAAAAAACCCCGACAATAATTTAGAATTAGCAAACTATTGGCAACAACCTAATGTAGTAAGTATCTGTATGGGGGATAACCTAGAAAATAGTGTTGCACCACCTCAAGCTAGTCCTTATCAACAAGTTGGTTTTGTTAATATTTACCGTGACTGTAAAGTTACTAATAGTGCAGATGATAACGTGCGCCGTTATTTACTCTCCCGTAGTCCTAATCCTGTAGCTAACACCACTTATTGCGATACCAATTATTCTTTTGCTTGGCATTTAGTATATCGTTATTTTAAAAGCAAAGATATTGATGTTACTACTTCGGGGGAAAATTGGCAGTTTGGTGAGCAAATTATAACTAGATTAGTCAATCGTAGCAGTGGTTATCAAAAACTAGATGATCGCGGTAATCAACTTCTTATTTCCTATCGTCGCACCCCCCAATTAGCACAACAAGTAACTATTAGAGAGATTTTAGAAGAGCGAGAAACTTTTGACCCCAACTGGATTAAAGACCGCATAGTTATAGTAGGAATTACTGCTAAATCAGTACCCGATCTTCACGATACTGCAATCGGTAAGATGAGAGGTTTAGAGCTTCACGCCCATGTAATCAGTCAATTAATCAGTGCGGTAGAAGATAATCGTCCCCTTATTTGGTGGCTTCCTGTTTGGGGAGACTGGTTATGGATTGGTTTCTGGTCAGTTACTAGTGGTTTAGTTGTTTGGGTTGGACACAACTCTATTTATCGCAGTGTGGGAATAGGTAGCTGTGTAATTATTTTATATGGTGTTTGTTGGTTGGTTTTGACTCAAGGTGGTTGGTTGGCTTTTATTCCTGGTCTAGTGGCGATCGCATTTACTGTTACTGGTATCAAGATTTATTCACAACTATAATTAATTTAGGAAAAGGTTGAATAACGCTAAATGTCAATACAACTCAATGGTATCAAAAGCGGTCAAACGATAAAGCTTTCGGAAAACCTCAATATTCCCGATGATAGCCAAGTTTTAGTAGAAGTGCAGGAAGTTGAGAAAATAAACCTTGAAGAAAAATTACAAAAGATGAAAGAATTTTTAGAGAAATCCTGGGAAGGGAAAGAGGAGTTTCTCGAAATTATGGCAGAAATTGATAGAGAGCGTCATAGTTATTACGGCAGAGCAACAAATCATTTGGACGAGTAGATATTTATTGTGTACTTGCTGGATACTAATATCTGCGTAGCGATCAATGAGCAAAATCCCAAAGTTTTAGCAGAATTTTATCGAAAATATGCTCAATGCTATGTACCAACTATAGTTATCGCAGAACTCTATAAGGGGGTTTACTGTTCCCGAAAAGTTGAATCAAATCTTAATCGTATCGATCAATTTCTCAATTTCATTCCTACTATTGTTGAATTTAATCAAAAAGCAGCAGTGGAATTTGGCAAAATTCAGAGTGAATTGAGGCGACTAGGAAAACCAACAGGAGAAATAGACGCATTAATAGCTGCCGTAGCAAGATCGAGGGGAGATATTGTTGTGACTCATAATACTCGTCACTTTATTGAGATTCCCAATTTGCAGCTAGAGAATTGGTTACAAGAATAAGAAAAGTTGGGCGTTACTAATTATAGTTATGATTTTGCCCCCCAACCCCTTTGATCCCCCCTTTTTAAGGGGGGTTGGGGAGAAAGATAATTTAATCTATTGTCAAAGCGATCGCTCTTTATTATTTAATCTTTAACAGAATATTGTTAACTAATGTTACAAGAGCGCATAAAATTCGTAGTTTTTACTGAGAGATAAATAGGACAAACAATATTTACTTGGAGTTAGTTTGAGATTATTGAACAATGGTTACAACTCGGAACAGCTCTTGTAGGGATTTTTACTATCCTCTATATCACGCAAGAGCGATCGCTCTTTATTATTTAATCTTTAACAGAATATTGTTAACTAATGTTACAAGATTGCATAAAATTTGTAGTTTTCACTGAGAGATAAATAGGACAAACAATATTTACCTGGAGTTAGTTTGAGAGTATCGAAAAATGGTTAAAACTAGGAAAAGCTCTATTGGCGATCGCCAGCAACGAGCAGAAAAAACCAATAGATGTTTAGAGCTTTTTAAGTTTTGGAAATATAGAAAAGTTGATAGTAAGAAGAAACAGAAGAGGTTTAAAGGCAGTTCTAAGGATAATATTTTATACGGTAATTTTGGTAACGATATTCTAATTAGTCGTTCTGGACAAGCAAAAATCGACAATTTGGATAGTTGCCTCAACTTAGAAAGAAGTGACTTTATTGTGTTCTAAGTTTATTTTTTTAGTTTTTTTCCTCACTACAGCGATCGCTCTTTGTCAATCCTCTTGTTCCAGGGCGATCGTGTTTCTTATTAGTGTATATTGCTCTATGGGGCGAAGCTTAAGTGCGATCGCTATTGGTTTCAGAAATACTAGTTGTTTAGACTAAAAATTCTGGATATTTCAGCAGTAATTGACAACAAAAAAATTTCATAATTTTAGGCGTATGAATTATGGTTGGTAATATTTCCCAAACATCAGAATCTTTAAATATTCCCGTTCCAAGATTAATTGTTTTTCGGTTTGTTAGTATTACTTCTTACTCAGATAACCCACCTAGTTTTAGTTGGCTTTCTTTTGAAGGAGCATCTAAATATATACTTCAGCTAAGGGGTTCAACGGGAATTGTTTGGCGCAAAGAAGTTCGAGCAACAAGTGAAACAACTGTAACTTATGATGGCGAAACTTTGTTGCAACCAGGAGAAGATTATATTTTTACCGTAGAAGTTGATTGCCAAAAGAGTTATACAGACTATCAATTTGCTCAAGAAGACAGAATTGCTAAATATGTAAAAGAAGGAATAAGTAAAATCAAGCAGACAGATTTTCCCAATCAAGTTAAATCAAAATTACTTGCTCAATTGGATGATTTGTTAATTGATAGAAATAAAATATTAAATATTATTCAAGGAATTATTAGACAAGGTAGTGATTCAGAAATAATCTGTTTTTTAGATGATTTTTTAGCTCAAGGTTCTGCTGTTAAATTATTAGCCAATATTTCTTGTTACAATGATATTTTAGATGGGTTAGGACTATTTGTTAGTGAGTTAGCGACTACTAGGATTAATCTCGCAAAATATTGTGAATTATCAGGAATCTCAACATCATTAATCAAGGAAATAGGCAGTAAAGGAATTGAACTAGCTTTATTTGCTAGGAGTTTTAACAATGAAATGACTTCACAGATAAATGTCAGTTCTATCCAGCCAGATTGCAAATCCTGGTGTCAAGAACACCAGTATTATTGTGGAATTGAGTGTCGATTATGCGCTCATTGCCAAGGCTAGAAATTGTATGCTACCGTCTTCACAATAGATAGATTCAATGGACTACAAACATCTCGGTTCTTAATTCGATATAGCTGGCTACTTTATAGTGAATTTGGTTGAAAATGCTGAAAAAGAAGCTGTGTTTTTTACTCCAGGGAAAGTTCCTTTTTTTCTTTTTATTTTTTAGTAATTTAAGTCAAGCACAGATAGTTCCTGACAAGACTTTGCCTGAAAATTCTATTGTCAACCCAGACTGCACCACTTCTTGTCAGATAGACGGTGGAACTATCAAAAATGGTAATTTATTTCATAGCTTTGAAGAATTTTCTGTTCCTACCAATGGAAAAGCGGTATTTAATAACAGTCTTCAAATTGAGAATATATTTACTAGAGTGACTGGGTCTTCTATCTCTAATATTGATGGTACAATCAAAGCTCAAGGCTCTGCTAATTTATTCTTGCTCAATCCTAATGGCATTATTTTTGGTGCTAATGCTCGACTTGATATTGGCGGTTCTTTTTTGGCAACTACTGCTGAGAGTATTGTATTTGAAGATTTAACTCAATATAGTGCCATCCATACACAAGTCACACCTTTGCTTACTGTCAGTGTACCCATCGGCTTACAATTTGGGGAAACAGCCAACCCAATTCGCAATCGCTCTAAGATAATTGAAACAGTATCTATACCTAGTACTGAAATAACAATTAATGAACCCGTTGGTTTAAAGACCAATCCTAACAAAACTCTGGCTTTAGTTGGAGGTGACATATTTATCGAAGGAGGTATATTAACAGCACCATCTGGAAATATTGAAGTTATAAGCTCTGCACCTAACAGTTTTGCAAGTCTCAATAAAATTGACCAAGGCTGGACAATAAAACTTGATAATGCAAGTAATTTTCAGACAGTCAAACTTTGTGAATTTGCCGGAATACAGAGCAATAGTGCATCTAATATCTTTTTTGAGCAACTTCCCAGTGGAGATATCAAAATAATAGGTGGAACAGTAACAATTAGCGACAATTCGCTTATTTTTGCCGAAAATACCAGCAGTTCTAATGGAGGAACAACTTTTATTCAGGCAAAACAATTGACTTTAGAGAATAGAGGAATAATAGAAGCTACTACTAGAGGTAGTGGCAAGGCAGGAGATATTAAAATAGTTGCCGATTCTTTAAAATTAATAGGGAACCGAATTGATGATAATAGTGAGATAGATAATAGCAGTATATTTTCTCAAACTAGTGATAGTGGCAGTGCAGGAGATATTAAAATTAATGTTCAACAACTAGTTCTTCAGGATGGAGCGCGAATAGCAGTCAGTACTTTGAATGAAGGTCAAGGTGGTAATTTAACAGTTAATGCTTCAGAATCTATAGAAGTAATAGGGCGATCGCTAAAGGGCAGCATTCCCAGTGGCTTATTAGCTCAAGCCGATGGAGGTAACGCCCAAGGAAATGGAGGAAACTTAACCCTTGACACAAAACGTTTAGTGATACGTGACGGTGCAATAGTCTCAGTTGGTAGTGTTGAAAATACGGCGAATCTAAGTAGATTGGGTTTTGCTCAAGGTAATGGGGGTAAGCTAGAAGTAAATGCAACGGAATCTATCGAAATTAGTGGATTTGGTTTCGACCAACAAGGTGAAATTGCTCCGAGTACTCTACTATCTCAAAGTCAAGGCATAGGCAATGCAGGTAACTTAGATATCACTACACCTGAATTAATCGTTACCAATCGAGGAGAAGTTAACGTTAGTGCTACAGGTACAGGAGAAGCAGGAATTTTAACCATCGATGCTCAAAATATTACTTTAGATCGAGGTATTCTCAATGCTGAAACCAGAAGAGGCAACCAAGGAAATATTACTATAAATAATGCAGATACTCTCCTACTCCGTAACAGTGAAATTACTACCAATGCTACCGAATCAGCAACAGGCGGTAACATTACCATTGACTCAGAGGCAATTGCTTTACTAGACAACAGCAACATCACCGCTAATGCAGTAGAAGGTAGAGGCGGAAACATTTTAATTACCACACAAGGACTTTTTCAAGAGCCAGGTAGTGAAATTACCGCAGATTCCGAGCTAGATATTGACGGGACGATTACTATCAACAGTCCCGATGTGGATCCTACCTCTGGTATTATCGAATTACCTAATGTTCCCATCGATGCAGATGCTATCTTAGCTCAAAACCTCTGTAAATTTGAAGACAACAAGATAGCTAAAGGAAGCTCTTTTATTATTACAGGGCGCGGTGGCTTAACTCCGACATCGGAAGAATCTTTAGGAAATCTAGATAGGGTAGTCAACTGGGCTTCTCGCGATGATATCCAAGTCAGTAACAATGGTGTAGTGGGAGTGCGCCAACGCTCAGAAGGTGATACACCAGAGAAAAGTTATCCTGTTATTCAACAATCTCAAGGTTGGGTTAAAACTTCTGATGGTAGCGTGTGGCTGGTAGCAAATTCCCCTGAAACCATCCTGCAAAATTCTGGAATTGCCCATCCAGATTGTGGAGCTTTACAAGAGTGAAAAAGTGATATTAATTAATGTATCTGCTAGGCATTGCATCGCGGATACTATAGCAATTTTGAACCAGAGTAAGATACATCTGTGTTGGGTAAAGTCCCTCTTATACCCGAAAGGTGCTTCGGTGGGGGAAAGCCGATCCGCTGTCTCTTGAATTCATTTCAAGAGCTTGTAAGCGGGAGTCCAAGACCGCACTACGAGCGCAACCCAACCTACTAGCTGGGAAAAATTTGAGATTCAGGTTTTATAAATTATTCCACTATTGAGCAATATTCACTTTGACAACAAGTTTTCAATCTGCGAACATAGGAATTAAGTTTGCAATTTGAAAACCATATTAATTATGCTTTCATGCACTTAATTTCGGCTGGTAAACTTAAACAGGAAGCATCCAAGTATCCACATCTTACCAAAACAATTCAAGCTTTTTGTAAAACTATCAAACAAGCTAAATGGCAAAATTTAATTGATGTACAAAAAACTTATCGAGATGCAGAAGCAGTAGGAAATTTTACTATTTTTAATATCAAAGGCAATCAATATCGTCTAATTCTCGATATTGACTATCAAGAACAAGTAGCCTATTTTAAATATTTTTTAACCCACTCTGAATATGATCGCGAACAATGGAAAAATGACCCTTACTTTAAGTAGAAAAAATTATCTCAAACTTTTAGATACAATCCAAATTATTCCCAAAATTATCGAAACTCAAGCAGAATACGAAAAATACCTGACTGTAACCGAACAACTCATTGCCAAGAAAAATGACCGTACACCAGAAGAAACAGCTTTATTCCGCTTGCTAGTAAAATTAATCCAAGACTATGAAGAACAAGTTTATGCTTTAGAAGATTGGAGTAATTTAACACCTCATGAAATATTACAACACCTTCTAGAATCTAGTGGGACAAAACAAACAGATTTGGTAGGAATTATTAGTCCTTCTAAAGGTTTAATTTCATCCATAGTTAACGGGAAACGAGCCATTAGCAAAGAACAAGCTAAAAAGTTAGGAGCATATTTTAAAGTTTCTCCCAGTTTGTTTCTCTAGCAATTTTTAACCAGAGTAAGATACATCTGTGTTGGGTTTCCTCCCTCTTATACCCGAAAGGTGCTTCGGTGGGGGAAAGCCGATCCGCTGTCTCTTGAATTCATTTCAAGAACTTGTAAGCGGGAGTCCAAGACCTCACTACGAGCGCAACCCAACCTACAACTACAATTAAAGATATCAATTTTTGAGATCATATAACTTATCTCATATCTTGCACCTAGATACTAAACCGCCTAAAACTGAAGTTTCAGGCTAATAGAATAAGTCTATTAAAATAGACTATAACTGTTATTAAAACTACATAACAGTCCAGGGTCTCCTCATCTAATTTTGTATAAAATGTACTTGACAAAAGTAATGTTTTACAATCTATTTTTTAAAAGTAATAGAATTTCGCTTATCTTATATACTTTCAATATTAACTACAGTAAATTGAGAGTATTAGAGGAAAGAATTGATGGGTAAAGGATTTGCACCTATAAAAACTCAACCTAAAAAACCAGTAACTAAAACCGCAAAGCTTACCCCAATTTCCCAAATACAAGCTGATTTATCTAGTTATTTTAATGATATTAAAGACCCAAGAGTTAATCGAACGAAAAAGCACTTGTTAAAAGATATTTTAGTCATTGCCATTTTGGCTGTAATCGGCGGAGCAGAAGGTTGGGAAGATATCGAAAATTATGGCATAGCCAAGCAAGAGTGGTTGTCAGAATTTTTAGAATTACCTCACGGAATACCGAGCGATGATACCTTTCGTCGGTTATTTGAGAGGATTAATCCCATAGCTCTCTCAGAATGTTTAACTAAATGGGTG
>JAAUYH010208187.1_pt1 | contig 19472 bp, 16 predicted proteins | sample 7278061 | NCBI WGS metagenome assembly JAAUYH01 (sample SAMN14350203, study PRJNA611818) | marine sediment metagenome | isolation source: surface marine sediment (0.6m) | place: French Polynesia: Moorea | collected 2018-08 | reverse complement strand
GCGTCCCCCGCCCCCGCGCCCACGGGCTGAGCCGGTCTGATTGGTTATCTGGGTGATCAAGTCGGCGATCGACGTAACACCTTCTGCCGCAATATCGTCCTCGCCAAGCTCAAGGATCGGTGCTTGCTCAACGTCCAACTGACCGCGAAGTCGCTCTCCTTGGACGACAATGCCGCCGGAACATACACCCACTTAACTTTCAGTATCATCACGTTGCCCGGAAGACTGAGAGCTCGTGGAATCGCTGTTGCTCTGCTGGGTGTCAGCATTCTCATTGGCATAAACAGGGGCCGACGCGAGGCTTGCGAGGCCGACGCCCGCCAGCAATGTGGCTCGGGAAAGGGAAGACAGGGTCATGCGGGGCCCTTTTGAGGGTAATGGGATCGCGGACAAGCACCTGAATTGTATCGGCTTGCACCACAATTTACGGAAGTCGAATGCGACGGGACGCATAGGGTTCCCGTTGTTTGCTTGATTGCTTGCCTAACGCACGAGACTTCCATTTTGTTCTCTGCATCGCTAAATGGCCCGCGCAGAGCGACGAAAGACTTACGTCGCGCAACAATTTGAAGGAATTACATGGCCAAGGAAGAACTTCTCGAAATGCGCGGGCGCGTCGTCGAGCTGCTGCCCAATGCGATGTTCCGGGTAGAGCTTGAAAACGGCCATGAGGTGCTCGGCCACACGGCAGGCAAGATGCGCAAGAACCGCATTCGCGTGCTGGTGGGTGACGAAGTGCTGTGCGAACTCACGCCGTATGATCTCACCAAGGCGCGCATTACCTATCGCTTCATGCCGGGCCGCGGCGGTCCCGGACCGCAATAATCCGAAGCGCTGATGAGCGCGCTTCACCTGACCCTAGCCTCTGCCTCGCCGCGTCGGCGAGACCTGTTGGCGCGCTTGGGTTTAGCGTCCGATGCGGTCACTCCTGCCGATATTGACGAAACACCGCTGAAAGATGAGCGGCCCCGCGACTATGCACTGCGTATGGGACGTGAAAAGGCGCTTGCCGTCGATGCCCCGGGCTTCGTGCTCGCTGGTGACACGGTGGTCGCCGCCGGACGCCGGATCCTTCCCAAGACCGAAACCGAAGCCGTGGCGCGCGCGTGCCTCAAGCTTCTTTCAGGCCGTAGACACAATGTCCTGTCCAGCGTGGTCCTGCGCGCACCCGACGGAAGTGTGCGCGAACGGCTCAACGAAAACATCGTGCGCTTCAAGAACCTCTCTGAGGAGGAGATTGCCTCATATCTCGCAAGCGGTGAGTGGCAAGGCAAAGCGGGCGGATATGCCATTCAGGGCGCGGCCGAGGGTCTGGTGCAATGGATCAAGGGAAGCCACTCAGGCGTGATGGGACTTCCGCTTTATGAGACCCGAGCGCTGCTGAAATCTGCGAGATTCGACATTGGCTGAGTGGCTGATCGAAGAGGGGATTGGCGAGACCCGGGCTCTGCTAATGGAAGGCGGCGAGGTGCTCGCAGCGCGACTTCGGTGGCCGGGTGAGCTTCAAGCGGGCCAGCCACTTTTTGCGCGGCTCTCAACGAAGCGAAGTGGCAAGCGACGGGGTGTCGCCACTCTTGAAAACGGCGTGGAGGTCCTGGTTGACCACCTGCCCCCCGAGGCAACCGAAGGCGCAACCATCGGGATAAAGATTTCGCGTGCGCCAATTTCGGAGCGAGGCCGCTATAAACTCGCTCAGGCGCGCTGTTTCGTCGTGGGCGACAAGTTAGTCGATCCTGACGCAAAGGTCGGCATGTCGGCCCTGCACGATGCCTTCGCGATCGGTGACACAGCGAGACGATTCCCCGCTGGTCTCTGGGAAGAGGTGTGGTCAGCAGCCTCGTCGGGCAGCCTCGAGTTTCCGGGAGGTCAGATCGTCATTAGCACCACCCCTGCAATGACCGTCATAGATATCGACGGCGAAGGAAGCCCTCGCGAGCTCGCTCTTGGCGCAATCCCGGCGATTTGCCGGGCGCTGCAGTGGTTCGACCTTGGTGGCAATATCGGGATCGATTTTCCGACTTTGGAGGCAAAGGCTGATCGCAAGGCGGTTGACGCGGCGCTTGATGAAGCTCTCGTCGAATGGCCGCATGAGCGCACCGCGATGAACGGTTTTGGATTTGTGCAGTTGATCGCGCGACTTGAAGGTCCTTCTCTTCTGCACCGCTTCTCAAGTTCGCGCACCGGTATGTGCGCCCGCAAGGCGCTACGCATTGCAGAACTGGAAGAGGGACCGGGCATCACGCTATTGACGGTTCACCCTGCGCTTAAGACCAAGCTCAAGCCAGAATGGCTTGACGAGCTGCGCCGGCGAACCGGGCGCGACGTGCGGATCGAAACCGATTCCGGCCTTGCACTCGAAGCCCCTCAAGCCCAAGTCGTCTCCGTATGACAACCCCGACCAAACCCTGTCCAATCTGCAAAAAGCCTCGTTCCGAGGAGTTTACCCCCTTTTGCTCGGAGCGGTGCAAGGATCGCGATCTCGCGCAATGGTTCGGCAATGGATATTCGGTGCCGGGAGAGCCCGTGGACCCCGAGCAGATCGCCGCACACGACTGGGATACGAAAGAATAGGCTCAAATGGGGAAATTCACCCCATTTCCCTCTTGCCAACCGCGCCCGCCTTCGCCATAGCGCCGCTCTCATTTGCTCGCCGATCAGAGGATGATCGTCGCCGCAGCGAATGCCCGGGTAGCTCAGGGGTAGAGCAGCGGATTGAAAATCCGCGTGTCGGTGGTTCGATTCCGCCCCCGGGCACCATTCGCTGAAGAGGGGTAATTGCAGCATGACCCGCCGTTCCAAGATTTACGAAGGCAAGGCCAAGATCCTGTACGAGGGTCCTGAACCCGGCACGCTCATCCAGTATTTCAAGGATGACGCCACCGCCTTCAACGCCGAGAAAAAAGGCACGATCAACGGCAAGGGCGTGATCAACAATCGCATCAGCGAACACGTCTTCACGCGCCTTTCGCATATCGGCATCCCAACGCACTTTATCCGCCGCCTCAACATGCGCGAGCAGCTGGTGCGGCAGGTCGAGATCATTCCGATCGAAGTGGTTGTGCGCAACGTCGCAGCCGGCTCCATTTGCAAGCGCCTTGGCCTTGAGGAAGGCGAGCCGCTGCCGCACACGCTGATCGAGTATTACTACAAAGATGATGCTCTGGGTGACCCGCTAATCGCCGAAGAGCATATCGCCTGCTTCAACTGGGCGAGCCACGAGGAAATGCACGACATCTCCTCCATGGCGATCCGCATCAACGATTTCATGTGCGGCATGTTCGCCGCAATCGACATTCGCCTGGTCGATTTCAAGCTCGAATTCGGTAGGCTCTATGACGGCGATTACAGCCGCGTGATCCTCGCTGACGAGATTAGCCCAGATGGCTGCCGTTTGTGGGACATGGTGTCCGGCGAAAAGCTCGACAAGGACCGCTTCCGCCGCGATCTGGGTGGCGAAGAAGAGGCCTACCGGGAAGTCGCACGCCGTCTTGGCTTGCTGCAGGCCGAAGACAATGGCCCTGGCGAGGTGCTCGACATGTCGAGCCACCGCTCCCGCTTGCGCGGCACGCCTCCACCGCCCAAGAAGTAAGCTCCCAAAGCCCAGTTTTGCGCTGGACGTAACAATTCCTTCCCCTATCCTCACCTGACGCGATCTGGGGGAGGTTGGCGATGGTTTTGGGGATACGGATATGGGCTGTTCTTGCAGCCACTCTCATAATCATCCCATCAGCTGCGAACGCGCAGAAGGTCGCGCTCGTTATCGCCAATTCGGACTACGAGCACACCTCGCAACTCGCCAATCCGTCGCAAGATGCAGCGCTCGTTTCAGGAGCGTTGCGTCAAGCGGGGTTCCAGACAGTCGAGGTCTCAGAAAACCTCGACCGAACGGCATTTATGACGCAGCTTCGCGAATTTCGCGATCTCGCCGATGGGGCTGAAGCAGCGCTGGTCTACTACGCCGGCCACGGCATTGAGAGCGACGGACGCAATTGGCTGGTGCCTGTCGACGCCACCCTTGCGAGCCAACGGGATATGCCTTTTGAGTCGGTCGAGCTCGATCTGGTGCTCGACGCCATCTACGGGGCACAGCTCAGGGTGGTGGTGCTCGATGCCTGCCGCAACAACCCCTTCGCCAATCGCTGGCAAGGAGAAAACCGAAACGTGTCGCGCGGTCTTGCGCCGCTCGAAGTGGACGACGTGCTGGTCATCTATGCCGCTGCGCCCGGCGCATTCGCCTTTGACGGAGCGGGCGGAAATTCACCCTTTGCGCTCGCACTGGCACGGCGGATAGTTCAGCCAGGGCTGCCGGTGCAGATGCTGGGCGGAATGGTGCGCGACGACGTGCTGGCGGCGACCAACGGAGAGCAACGCCCCTTCATTTCCGCGTCGATGACGGGACGCCCCCTTTTTCTGGTCGACGGTCCGGACACGCAGATGGCGTGGTTGACGGGTCTCTATGCCGAAGACGGACCGTCGGCAGGCGAAGCCACACAGCTGGTGGATTTCGGGAGCGCAGTCGAAAGTTTGGAATCGACCCGCGGCGTGGCTTCGGAAGACCCTGCGTGGCTGGACGAGCAGGTCTGGCTTGAAGCTCTAAAGGTCGACACCGCCGCCGCCTACCGCGCCTATCTCGAACAGTTCCCAGGCGGTGCCTATGCGCGCTTTGCCGAGGCGAACATCGCACAATTGCTCGACCCGACCGCGACCGGGGGCGAACTCGATAGCGAGAAACCGTGGATCATTTCGCTCGGCGCGGCCTTGCCCAACCGATATGCGGTAGACCTTGGCGCACAATTGCCGATCGATGGCGTCTGGCGCATTTCAACCAACAACAAGCGTCTTCGCATAGAGCGTGGGCGGGCGTTTGCTGTCGATGGTTGGAATCATGTGCTGCTGTTCCGGGTAGAGCCGGATCAGGTCACGGCTACAAATCTGCGGCGCGAAGCTCCTGGTGTCTATCTGGGACGCGACATCCTCCTGAACGGCGACACGAAGCTTACCCTGCGCGCCGATGGCAATCTCGACGTTTGGGTCGGCACCTTCCCCTTTCCCGTAGAATTCGTCCTGATCCGGGAAGCAGTCGATGATCCTGAGGCATTGGCTGATGAAATGCCGGACTAGTCACATTCATCTTCTTGTTATCGCAGCAGCACTAGGGCAGCATTCATGGTCATGAAATTCCCGACCCGCGCACTCGCCGCTGGCCTCCTGATCGCCCTTCCCACCTTTGCCCAGACGGGTCCGGTCGCCGCGAAGGAGGCTGTAGAGGCCACATCGGGGGCGCCCACTGAAGAGCCCATCTGGTATTTCGAGGAGAGCGATCTTGAGGTCGATCCAGGGTTCGTCTTCGGTCAACTCGACAATGGGATGCGATACATTCTGCGCGAGAACGCAACGCCAGAGGGAACTGCGCTGGTGCGTATGCGGATCGATTCCGGCTCACTGGCAGAGGCCGAAGACGAACGCGGCTTGTCGCATTACCTTGAGCACATGGCCTTCAACGGGTCGGCCAATATCCCGGAAGGCGAGATGGTCGCGCTGCTTGAGCGCGAAGGATTGGCATTTGGCGCAGACACCAACGCCTCAACCGGCTTCAGCGCGATCACTTACATGCTCAACCTGCCGCGCAATGATGAGGATCTGCTCGACACCGCGCTGATGCTGATGCGGGAGACCGCAAGCGAGTTGACCATTGCTCCAGACGCCGTCGAACGTGAGCGGGGCGTGGTGCTTTCGGAGCGCCGCGACAGACGCAATTATTCGCAGCGTGCGCGCGAAGACGAGCTCGAATTCCTTGCACCTGGCGCGCGCTTCATTGATCGGCTTCCAATCGGGACATTGGAGGCGCTCGAAAGCGCTTCAGCCGAGCAATTGCGCAGCCTCTATGAGCGCACCTACACCCCGTCGAACACGGTGCTCATTATCGTCGGGGATTTCCCGGTCGAGGTCATGGAAGCTGCACTCCGCGAGCGTTTTTCCGACTGGCAGGCGGCCCCGGCTCCAGCGGAGCCGATAACCGGTCCCGTCGATGTGACACGACGGGGTGAAACCGACATCTATGTTGATGATGCCTTGTCCGAGAGCGTGACGATTTCCGTTTTCGCCCCTTGGATTGACCAGCCTGACAACCTTGCGAACCGGCGCCGGAACCTGATCCGTTCGATCGGCCTCAACATCATCAGCCGCCGACTTGCTCGCCTCACTCGCAGCGAAGATGCGCCCTTCATTCGCGCCCGCTTCGCATTTGGCAACATCTTCGAAGATGCTCGCTCCAACTCGATCACCATCTCGACCGAAAGTGGCGAGTGGCGCGAAGGAATGCTGGCGGCGGTGCGCGAGCTTCGACAGGCATTGACCTACGGCTTCACCCAGGCCGAAATCGACGAGCAAATCGCCAATGGCAGGACAGCGCTCGAGAATCAGGTTGCAGGCGCAAGCACCCGCACCAATCGGGCGTTTGTTAGTTCTGCGCTCAGGCTCGTTTCGGATGATGTGGTGCCCACCACACCTGAAAGTTCGCTTGAACGGTTCGAAGAAGCTGTCCGCGATCTGACGCCGGAAACTGTTTTGACGGTTCTGCGCGAAGAGGCATTACCGCTCGAAGATCCGCTCATTCGCTTTCAGGGCAGAACCGCACCAGAGGGGGGGCAAGAGGCACTAAGGGTGGCTTACGGCGATGCAATGGCACTTGCGATTGCACCACCGGTCGAAACCGGCACTATCGAGTTTGCCTACACCGATTTCGGCGAGCCAGGCGAAGTCATTTCCGACAAGCGCGATGATCGGCTGGGATTTCGTTATGTCACTTTCGCAAACGGCGTTCGCCTGACTTTGAAGCAGACCGATGTCCGCGAGGACCGCATCAGCTTCCGTGTCCGCGTCGATGGCGGGACCTTGATGAACACGCGAGACGATCCGCTGCGCACTTACCTTGTCGGTTCGCTGCCAGCGGGCGGGCTTGGCAAGCACAGCCAGGACGAGCTGCTAACCATCCTTGCCGGGCGCAGCGTGCGGTTGAATGTATCGAATTCGTCCGAAGCGTTCAATTTCGTCGGTGGCACCACGCCGCGCGATCTGACACTGCAAATGCAGCTCATCGCCGCCGGGCTTACCGATCCGGGATATCGTCGCGAAGGACTGGAACAATTCCGTAGCGGCATCGACAACTTCTTCGACGCCCTCAATTCAACCCCATCAAGCGCCTATGCCGCAGCAAGCGGAGCAATCCTTTCGGACAATGATCCGCTGTTCTCGCTCCAACCGCGAGAGGCCTTCAAGGCGCGCGATTATGAGCAATTGCGCGATGTTATCGCTGAACGGTTCGAGAACGGCGCGATCGAGATCGCTTTGGTAGGCGATCTTGATGAAGACGCCGCCATCGCTGCTGTTGCGCAGACCCTCGGCGCCCTCCCCGACCGCGCACCCCCCTCTCTTCCTCGCGCTGAAGCGCGCAACCGCACTTTCCCAGCAACGCGCGGCGAAAAGATCATTCGCCATTCGGGTGAGGCCGATCAAGCCTGGGTACGGATGATGTGGCCGACCCGCGACGACAGCGATCTTACGGAAACGCTGCAACTGCAACTCCTCGCCCGCGCCATGCGGATCGAGTTGACTGACCGTCTGCGCGAAGATCTGGGGCAGGCCTACTCAACGCAGGCCAGCAGTTCGCCCAGCCGGGTCTACCCCGACTATGGCACCTTCATGCTGTTCGCCCCCGTGGGCAGCAGCGAGGTCGAGACTGTGCGCGCGGTGTTCCGCGAGATGATCGCGGATTTCCGTGAAGGACCGATTGATCCCGATCTCATCGATCGCGCCCGCCAGCCGATCCTCGAAGCCTATGACAATGCGCTCAAGTCGCTCGGCGGGTGGATGAATCTCGCCGCGCAGGCGCAGAGCCGCCCTGACAGGCTGGAACGCTGGTTCGCTGGGCCCGATACGCTGCGGGAAATCAAACCGGACGACCTTCAGACCATGGCACGGCGATATCTCGACCCTGAGGACGCGGTCGAATTCCTCGTTCTTCCAGAGGGCTCTGCCGCGCAAGTGTCTGCTGAGTAGCGACTGATCGCTCTTTCTCCATCGATCAATAAGAAAGGGCCAGCAGGTCGCCTCCTGCTGGCCCTCCAAGTGTTCAGTACCGGTTATCTTCTTTATATCGCCGGTCCCGTCGAAACCTCAGTAGTTCATTCCGAATGAAACACCAAAAACGCGCGGCTCGTTCACGAATGCGGTGTTGTTGTTGAAGTCGACAACGCCCAGCACGTTCACTTCGTTAGTGACGTTGCGGGCAAACAGCGACACTTCGTACTGGCCATCATTGCCGCGATAACCAACGCGCACACCGCCTTCGATCCGGCTGTCGGCGTTGAATTCAAGGCTTTCGTAAAGCAGGAAGTTGGTCTCTCCGAGGAATGTCCAGTCGGTGAATGCGAAGAACTCGCCCCGCTCGCCAACCGGTACCGTGTAGCTTGCCGTGAAGTCCCCGCTCCATTCCGGAGCGTTGGGGAACGGGTTGCCGTCAACAGATGCGAACGTGACCGGACCAAAAGGTCCCGGAGCGGTGCGCGTTGGGTCAGTAACGGTGCACTGTGCGCAGGTGCCCACTTCGAGGTTGGGATCGTTGATCTCGGTATTGTTGTAAGCGACACCGAGCGTGACGACGAAATCAGGCGTAACCTGGAATGCGGTATCGAGTTCAAAGCCATAGGCTTCGCCCTCATTGGCGTTGATCAACTGGACGAGGTTGCCGCCGCCGCCGACTGCGGTGAACTGCGGATCATTGACGGTGTAGTAGAACAGCGCGCCGTTGATGCGGATCGTGCGATCAGCAAGCTCGCTCTTGAAGCCGACCTCATAGCTGGTGATGTCTTCCGACTGTGCGACGCTGGGCGGGTTGAAGAATGCCACGTCGCGGCCCTGAATCGTCGGTGCGCGGAAAGCATTGGCAACGCGTGCATAGACACTCGTGTCAGCCGAAACATCAGCGAACAGACTGATATCCCAGTCGATATTGTCATCCTGAACTGAAACCGGCTGCGGTGCGGAGCCCGAAACAACGATGAAGTCTTTCTCGTCATCGCTGTAACGAAGACCACCGGTCAGGCGCAGCATGTCGTTCAGCTGGTAGCTCAGTTGACCAAAGACGGCCCACGCTTCGTTAGTGTGATTCACAGTAACGGGCGGCGGAAAGGTGAAGCCCACCGTGGTCACGTCGAAATCGCTATCAAAGAAGAAACCGCCGACCTGCCAGGTGAGTGGGCCATCGCCGTTCGAAGCAAGCCGTACTTCCTGCGTGTACTGCTTGAGGTCGATCGAGTCCTGCGTATCGGAAGGGAACGGGATGAAACCCGGACCGGTCACAAGGTTGCCACCATCGACATCTCCACGGCTTGACCCTTCGCTTTCGTAGTAGCCGGTGATCGAGGTGAGCGTGGCACCGTCGAACTCGTAGTTCATCTTCAGGGATACGCCGAGCTGTTCGTAATTCGCCCGGTTGCCGCCACCTGCATCGTAAAAGACGGTATCGCGCTCAAAATCACTGCGCAGATCATTGTCGCCCACGTCGATGGCGTTGGCGCGGAAGAAGGTCGAGCTGCCATCGAGATCGCGATACTGGAGCTGGACCAATGCATCGAATCGATCGCCCGGCGTGAACAGCAACTGGCCGCGCATGGCGAAGTCGGTGTATCCACCCAGAGCGTCTTCCTGACCGGTGAAATCGTTGTCGATCCAGTTGCCGCGGTGCTGAACCTGCACAGAAAGACGCGCAGCAAGCACGTCTTCGACTATTCCACCCCCAAATGCGCCATTGATCGAGATGGTATCGAATGAGCCGTAGGAGAGGCCGAAGCTGGCATCCGTGTCAAAGCTTGGTTTGACGGTGTCGATCTTGACGATGCCGGCCGGAGTGTTGCGGCCAAACAGGGTTCCCTGTGGACCACGCAAAACTTCGATGCGTTCTACATCAAAGATCGGAAAGCTCTTCAGGGTCACGTTCTCAAGAACGATATCATCCATGATGACGGAAACGGGCTGCGAAGCGGCAAGGTCGAAGTCGGTGTTGCCCAGACCGCGAATGTAGAAGCGAGGAGCAGCGCGCCCGTTCGAGCTTTCTACATTCAGACCGGGAACACTGCCTGCGAGCGCAGTTGTATCTGCGGCTGCTGCAAAGATGTTGTCGATACGGTTCTGGTCGAGAACGTCAGCGGAGATGGCGACGTCCTGCAGGTTTTCTTCGCGGCGGTTCGCAGTGACGATGATCGAGCCGAGCTGGCCTTCGCTCGCGCCTTCCTCGTTGTCCTGTGCGACAACAGGAGCGGCGAAACCGATAGCGGCAGCAGTGAAGATGGTCGTGCCAGTCCAGAAACGGCGAGCATTGATTATGCGATGCGACATGGAAAGCCTCTTGAGATGAGAACATGGGAGAGGGTTATGGGTGACTTTGCCGCTGACAGGATTCCGCCTCGAATGCGAGATCAAGAGCGCGATTCAGGTTGAAAATTCCGCGTTGGAGACCGACTCCTGCCCACAATGTTGCCATCGGGAGACACTTTGCCGCTGGAATTCACCATCTGGCCGGGTGATTGCTGCTGCACATACAATTGCGCCAGAAGCTGCACGCGCTATAGGCTGCGGCGACTCCTCACCAAAGCCGCAGGGACAGTCCCATGAAAGTTCGCATTCTCGTACGCCTCAAGCCCGGAGTTCTCGACCCTCAGGGCCGCGCGGTGCATCATTCGCTCGACAGCCTCGGGTTTGAAGGTGTGGAAGATGTGCGGATCGGTCGGATGATCGAAATGGATGTCGCCGATGGCACCACCGACGAAACACTGACCCGCATGTGCGAGCAATTGCTGGCGAATATGGTGATCGAAGACTTCGCGATCGAGAAACTAAACGGCGCGAAGGAGACCGCGTGATGGCTTTCCCCTCGAACAATTTCAGGGGGGCGGTGATTACATTCCCCGGCTCGAACTGCGACCGCGACATGGCGGTGGCAATCGAAGCGGTGTCAGGAGAGCCTGCGATCCGTGTGTGGCACGGCGATGCCGAACTACCGGACGGGCTGGACTTCATCGCTCTTCCGGGCGGGTTTTCCTATGGAGACTACCTGCGCTCGGGCGCGATGGCTGCGAAGAGCCCGATCCTTCGTGCAGTCGTAGCCGCGGCACAGAGAGGTGTCCCGGTCCTGGGCGTGTGCAATGGCTTCCAGGTGCTGACTGAAAGCGGCCTCCTACCCGGAGCGCTGATGCGCAATGCCGGTCAGCGCTTTGTTTGCCGCACGGTGGAGCTTGAAGTCGCCAATACATCCTCGCTGTTCACCAGCGGCTATGAGCAGGGCCAGCGTCTGCGCATCCCTGTGGCGCACCATGACGGCAATTACTTCGCCGACGAAGCGACACTGGATGCGCTTGAAGCCGAAGACCGCATTGCCTTCCGTTACATCGACAATCCCAACGGTTCTCGCCGCGATATTGCCGGGGTGCTGAGCGAGAATGGACGCGTGCTGGGCATGATGCCGCACCCGGAACGCGCGATGAAGCCCGCCGCTCACCCTTCAATGGGCGGTGCGGACGGACGAACCATTTTCGAAAGTATCGTGAAGAGCCTGGTCGTTGCCTGATCAGGCGCGCAGACGGGTTACTGATCCATCCGCATTGAACAGGCGGCGAGCTTCGGTGTTCGACATCGGGCGCCCGAAGTAGAACCCCTGGATCTTGTCGCAGCCAAGATTGCGGATCAGTTCGGCTTCCTCGGCCTTCTCCACCCCTTCTGCAGTCGTGGTCATGTCGAGGCTCTTCGCCATGGCGACAACCGCGTTGATGATGGCGAGGCTCTCATTGCTTCCCTGTGCGGCGCCCTGAACAAAGCTGCGATCGACCTTGATCGTCGAGAAGCGCAGTTTGCGTAAGTAGCCAAGCGAGGAATAGCCGGTCCCGAAATCATCCAGCGCAACTGAACAGCCCAGCGCCATCGCCTGTTCAAGCGCATTGCGAGCCACGCTGGCATCGCGCAGGAAGATGCTCTCGGTCACTTCGATTTCCAGCCGTTCCGGCCTCAGACCGGTCATGGCCAACGTCTCCACGACATCGGTATGGAAGTCAGGCTCCAACAATTGTTCGGGCGAGACGTTGACGTTGACCTTGATGTGTTCAGGCCAGTTGCGCGCTTCCTCGCAAGCCTGACGCAAGACCCATTTGCCGATTGGGACGATCAGGCGCGTGTCTTCTGCCAGCGGGATGAACTTGCCCGGGCTGACGAAGCCGTGATCCTTGCTGTTCCAGCGGACAAGCGCTTCGAAACTGACCACACCTTCGCTGTTCGCGTCGACAACCGGTTGATAGTGGAGGACGAACTCATCAAGTCCGAGAGCACGACGCAAGCTGACCTCAAGCTGGCGACGCTCCTCCGCAGAGGCATGCAGCATAGGCTCGAAACCACAATGCTCGCCGCCCCCGACATCTTTTGCCTGATAGAGCGCAAGGTCGGCATTTCGCATCAATTCTTCGACTGTCTTGCCATCGCGAGGGCCGATCGCAGAGCCCACACTCGCGCCGACATAGAGCGTATGGTTGTCGACCTCATAGGGTTCCGAAAGCGCCCGGATAACCTTAGTTGCAAGATCCTTCACAAATTCGGGTTGGCTTGCGTCGCGAATGACGATGGCAAATTCGTCGCCGCCAAGGCGTCCGACAGTCGCATTGTCGGTCATCAATGTTTGAAGCCGGGAAGACACCTGCGCGAGCAGCTTGTCGCCGGTCATATGACCCAGCGAGTCGTTGACCGCCTTGAAGCGATCGAGGTCAACCATCAGGAAGGCGCAGCGTGTGCGCCACTGCTCCGAGTATTGCAGAGCTTCGCCCAGGGCCTCGGTGAGCATCAACCGGTTGGGCAGGCTTGTCAGCGTGTCGTAGCGCGCAAGGTACGCGATCTTTTCAGAGGACTTGCGCTGCTCGGTGACATCCGATCCAACACCGCGAAAGCCACTGAATTTGCCGCGCTCATCGCGGATGGGAGTGCCCGAAAGCTCCCACCAACGCTTTTCTCCCTTGATCGACACCTGAACCAGGAGGTTGGAGAAATTCTCACGATTGCGCAGCCGCTCGGCCAAATCATGCAGAGACGCAGGGAAATTGCCTTCTTTCCACCCTTTGCCCGCTACAAACTCCAGCAGGGGCCGCCCCTCGGCTTCGCGGTCATTTGTTCCCAGAGCAAATGCAAATCGCGGGCTGACCGAACGAAGGCGGCGTTGAGGGTCGACCTCCCACAGCCAGTCGGCCTCGTTCTCCTCAAACTCGCGCAGCAACAAGGAAACGACCTGTTCCTTCTCCTGAACCGCCTCTTCGGCGAGGCGAGCAGCAAGGTGCGTGCGCCCGACATCGATTACGCCAAGCAGTGTCGTCCCCAGGAAAACAGAGATGGCTATGACCATCACGGGTTCGCCGGCCTTCACGAAATGCGCGATTGCAGCGGCGCCGATCGTCACTGTCATCAAGACAATGCGCAATGGTGCTGCGGTGAAGAAATACACCGATGTAGCGAGCAGGATAACCGTGACGATGAGCAGCGCGGTAAGGTCTGCAGGGGAACCATAGGGAGCGAAGAACAGGTAGGGCACTGCCCATATCAGCCCCGAGAGCATAGCTATCGCGAGCATGGGCTTGACCGGTGATTTGAAATCGGCGGTCCGCGCGGTTTCAACCACCTTGCGATCGAAAATGGCACCATATGTGTTGGCACCGACAAGCGCTATTAGCCACAGAGCCAACCAGCCCAAGCCAACCGATCCCAGGTATATCTGAGCGACAAAGACCCCCAAGATCGCGTGGCCATAGGCGCGATAGAACGTGTATCTGGCATGCTTGTCGCCCTGAATCCCGCGCAATCGAAGCCAATCGATGTCGCTTTTTTCAGACAGCCCCAGCACAGCCAAGATCGGCAGGTCTTCTTCAGCAGCCTGCGCGGGTAATGGTTCGTTCTCGCTCACCCTGTCAGGAAATAAGCCTGAAAGGTTATGTTGCGGTAAAGCTCCCGGGGCGGTGAGGCAGGGTTTCTTAGGAAATTTTACAGCACCAAAAGGGCTGTCTCCTGTCGCTTTGTGGTTATCAAAATGACCTGCTCAGACCAACGGCCCCTGCGCGAGGAGACTCATCACTCAACTGTCACGGACTTCGCGAGATTTCGCGGTTGGTCAACGTCCGTGCCCTTAACAACGGCCACGTGGTAAGCGAGCAATTGCACGGGGATCGCGTAGACGAGAGGTGCGATAAGCGGGTGGACCTTCGGCATTTCGATGGTCGCCATGCAGCCCTCACCCGCTTCGGCAATGCCTTCTGCATCGGAGATCAATACCACCTTGCCACCGCGCGCGCGGACCTCTTCCATGTTCGAAACGGTTTTCTCGAAGAGAGGACCGGACGGGGCGATGACCACGACCGGAACGTCATCATCGATCAGCGCAATCGGCCCATGCTTCATTTCTCCCGAAGCGTAGCCTTCTGCGTGGATATAGCTGATTTCCTTAAGTTTCAGCGCACCTTCCATTGCGAGCGGGAAGTCCTGTCCGCGCCCCAGATAAAGCACGTCACGAGCCGGAGCGATAAGGGGCGCCATCTCAGCGATATCGTCATCGTGGTTCAGCGCCGCGTTCAGAGCCGCGGGCGCTTCGAGCAGGTGCGCGACGACGTCCTTTTCCTCTTCGCGCGTCATGCGCCCCTTCTTGACCGCCATATTGGCAGCGAGCGCAGCCAATACCGCCAACTGACAGGTGAAGGCCTTGGTCGAGGCAACGCCAATCTCGGGACCGGCATGGGTCGGCAGCAGCAAGTCGGCCTCGCGCGCCATTGAACTCGTCGGCACGTTCACAACCACCCCAATGGTCTGCCCCTCGGCCTTGCAGTGACGAAGTGCTGCGAGCGTGTCAGCGGTTTCCCCGCTTTGCGAAATGAAGAGCGCAAGGCCACCTTCTTCGAGAACAGGCTCACGATATCGGAACTCGCTCGCGACATCGATATCGACCGGAACGCGCGCGAATTGCTCGAACCAATATTTTGCGACCAGTCCTGCATAGTAGGATGTGCCGCAGGCAACGATGGTAAGGCGCTTAACGCCGGACAAGTCGAAGTCGAACTGCGGAAGCGCGACGGAGTTATCCTCACGGCGCAGATACGAGGACAGCGTCTGAGCGACCACGGTCGGCTGCTCGAAAATCTCCTTCTGCATGAAGTGGCGGTAATTGCCCTTCTCGACCGCCGCAGCTGAAGCGCCGGAGGCCTGCATCGGCCGTGCCGTCTCGCGTCCTTCTGCGTCGAAGATTTGTGCGCTGTCATGTTTGATGACAACCCAGTCGCCTTCTTCGAGATAGGTGATGCGCTGGGTGAGCGGTGCGAGAGCCAATGCGTCGGAGCCAAGAAACATCTCGCCTTCGCCATGCCCGACGACCAACGGCGAGCCAAGTCTTGCTCCGATAAGGAGGCCAGGATGCGAACGGAAAGCGATAGCCAGCGCGAATGCACCGCGAAGGCGCGGCAGCACATTGCGCACCGCATCCTCTGGCGATGCTCCGTTCTCAACCTCGCGCGAGATCATATGCGCGACCACTTCGCTGTCGGTCTCGCTTTCGAACGTGCGGCCATCAGCGGCAAGTTCGGCGCGCAATTCCTTGAAATTCTCGATGATGCCGTTGTGAACGATGGCAACGTCTTGAGTCGCGTGCGGGTGCGCGTTCGCAGCAGTCGGAGCGCCGTGCGTCGCCCAGCGGGTATGCGCGATGCCAATCGTGCCGGGTGCCGGATCTTGCTCAAGCACCCCGACGAGGTTCATCAGCTTGCCCTCCGCCCGGCGCCGCACAAGCTCACCATTATTGATCGTGCAAAGCCCGGCGCTGTCATAGCCGCGATACTCCATTCGCCGCAGGCCATCGACCATCCGGTCGGCGACCGCATCTGAGCTCACAATCCCGATAATGCCGCACATATCTCTTCGATTTCCCCTATTTTGGACGGCGCGTTAGGCACACTTTGTTGAATAAGACTTGAAGGCTGGCGAACTTTACGGCGCTAAGTCCGTTCAGGTGTCGCCGCAGAAACAGGCGGAGAGGATTTCAGGCCATCGCGCCACAAATACAAGCCCGCTGCGATAATTAGTGCGGCTCCCAAGAGCGTATAGAGGTCCGGGACCTCGTCGAAAAACATCCATCCCATGAGCACCGCAACCAACATCTGCACATAGATCGCGGGCGCGACCTGCGCCGCTCCCGCACGACTGGTGCCGATATAGGCGAGCCAGTGCGCCGTACTTGCCGTGACAGCCACGACCGCACAGCGTGCAACCACGTCCCAGGTCGGCCAGGTGTAATCAAGCTCCGGAATGCCAGAGAACTTCGCCGCGAGTGAGACAACAATCAAGATCGGAATGCAGAACGCTGCGACAAAGACTTGCATGGAAAGGGCGCTACCCTGCCCAGCACTAGCGCGGTTGGTGATCATCAGAAGCGCGAAGAAGGTTGCGGAGATGAGTGGCAGGAATGCGCCCCAGCCCAGCAGAGCGAGATTAGGACGCAGAATGATGGCGACGCCAACCAATGCCACGAGCGAAACCAGGTAGACCTTTGGCTTGACCTCTTCGCCAAGCAGCCATCCTGCCAAGACCTGTGTCAGGATGGGTGCAAGAAACCCGATCGCCATCGCCTCGGCCAATGGCATTATATAAATGGCTGAAAAGAAACAAACCGAGGCGAGCGCAAGGCAGGCACCTCGCGCCAACTGGAGCGGCAGGTTCGCCGGCTTGAACGCCTGCTTTCCCTCGCTGCGCCAGAGCCAGAACGAAAGCCCAAGCGCTCCAATGCTGAACCGCAGCAGGGCAACAGCATAGGGAGGCCAATCCCCGGCCATGCTCTTGATCACCGCATCGCCCACCGACAGGATCGCAAATCCCGCAACAGCAATGCCCAGCCCGCTGCGCTGCTGGGGCGTCATGGTAGATTTTCGCCAGTTACGATCATGCGCCCCAATTGAACGAGCGCCGGGGAAAGGCAAGCGTTGCCGACCCTGCTGGCGATTAAGAATGGCGAAACGCGAACCTGTTGAAATTGCCTAGGGAAGCAATCTTCCGGTTGCTCAAACACGCTTCTGAAACCGTTCGGAGCTTTAGGGAAAAAATAAGGTTTCCGAATTATTCACCACATTTCGAGAGGCGCCTTTCGTCATATCTGGCGATGAGGTGCATGAATTTGGATTAAGCCTTGGGGGCATTGGAATGAGCGCATTCGGCAAAAAGGGCGGCGCAGGCGGTATGCGGCCAGGCGCCAAGCCAGCTTTTGGCGTGGCTCGGCCGATGAAGGGCGGCAGCCCGAAGAACGAGGAAGCAAAAGGCGGCGAGCAATTCCCGCCCCTACCCGAGGAAGGCAAGCCCGACCTCGCGAAAGCTCCCGAGCCGGCACCGGCACCTGCAGCAACTGGCAAGTCGACCGCCGATGCGATGGATCGTCTTCAAGAGCGCATGAACGCGACCAATGCAGCCGAAGCGGAAGCCGGCGGCTTTGAAGCCAGCGTTCACAAGATCAAGGAACAGGTGCTCCCTCGCCTGCTCGAACGTGTTGACCCGGAAGCTGCCTCGACGCTCACCAAGGAAGAGCTGTCGGAAGAATTTCGTCCGATCATCATGGAAGTGCTGGCCGAACTGAAGGTCACGCTCAACCGCCGCGAGCAATTCGCACTTGAAAAGGTTCTGATCGACGAATTGCTGGGCTTTGGTCCGCTCGAAGAGCTGCTGAATGACCCCGACGTGTCCGATATCATGGTCAACGGTCCCGATCAGACCTACATTGAGAAAAAGGGCAAGCTCGTCATCGCACCGATCCGGTTCCGCGACGAACAGCACCTTTTCCAGATCGCACAGCGTATCGTGAACCAGGTCGGCCGCCGCGTCGACCAGACCACGCCTCTTGCCGACGCCCGCCTAAAGGACGGCTCGCGTGTTAACGTCATCGTGCCCCCGCTTTCGCTGCGCGGCACCGCGATCTCCATTCGTAAGTTCTCCGAGAAGCCGATCACCTTGGACATGCTCAAGGAATTCGGTTCGATGTCGGAGAAGATGTGCACCGCGTTGAAGATCGCGGGCGCATGCCGGATGAACATCGTAATCTCCGGCGGTACGGGTTCGGGTAAAACCACCATGCTCAACGCCCTGTCGAAGATGATCGACCCGGGTGAGCGCGTGCTGACCATCGAGGACGCCGCCGAACTTCGTCTGCAACAGCCTCACTGGCTGCCGCTCGAAACGCGTCCACCGAACCTAGAAGGGCAAGGCGCGATTACCATCGGTGACCTTGTCAAGAACGCCCTGCGTATGCGTCCTGACCGAATCATCCTGGGTGAGATCCGTGGCGCGGAATGCTTCGACCTTCTCGCCGCCATGAACACGGGCCACGATGGCTCGATGTGTACGCTTCACGCTAACAGCCCGCGCGAATGCCTTGGCCGTATGGAAAACATGATCCTGATGGGCGACATCAAGATTCCGAAGGAAGCCATTTCGCGTCAGATCGCTGAATCGGTCGACCTGATCGTGCAGGTGAAGCGTCTTCGCGACGGTTCGCGCCGCACTACCGACATCACCGAAGTGATCGGGATGGAAGGCGACGTGATCGTGACTCAGAACCTGTTCAAGTTCGAGTATCTCGACGAGAGCGAAGACGGGAAGATCATGGGCGAATTCCGCTCGAGCGGCCTGCGCCCCTACACGCTTGAAAAGGCCCGCCAGTTTGGGTTCGATCAGGCGTATCTTGAGGCGTGTCTCTAAAGCAGTGTGTGTCCCTGCGAAGGCAGGGACCTCTCTCAACAAGGGAAAGAGGCTCCTGCCTTCGCAGGAGCTCACGGTTTCACAAATTCCCGAGCACAACCGGCAAGCTCATAGCTAGGCAACCGCCTCCGATGATGGCGCTCGCCAGAAACAATCCCGTCCACGGCACCCAGCCGACGCGCTCAAGCCGTTCGACTGAGCGGCGTGCCGAACGGACCCTGTCCATCACCAGGCAGAATGCCGCAAACACCCAGCAAGCCACCCCGGTGAGGGCGAGCAGCACTGCGTCGCTGGCAAAGGTGAGGTCGCTTAAGAATCCCATGCTGTCGCCGATGTAGGCGCGAGTAGGCTTCACGCAATGGCGCAAGGTCACTAAAGGCAGCTGCCATGGATGGCACCATCGCTCGCCCTCGCCCGCTGCTTGCGCTGGGCTTGCGTCTCGCAACAGCGGGTGTGCTTGCCACCATGGCGATGCTGGTGAAGGTGGCAGGTGAACGCGGCGCGCATCTGGCCGAGCTAATTTTCTGGCGACAATTCATCACTTTGATCTGCGTTGCGGTGCTGCTCGCCGCTCTTGGAAAACTTGCAACAATCCGCACACGGCGCTTCGGAGCGCATGGCCTTCGCGCGCTCTATGGCATTACCGGCATGTTCTTCGTCTACGGGGCAGT
>JAAUYH010004892.1_pt1 | contig 19487 bp, 15 predicted proteins | sample 7278061 | NCBI WGS metagenome assembly JAAUYH01 (sample SAMN14350203, study PRJNA611818) | marine sediment metagenome | isolation source: surface marine sediment (0.6m) | place: French Polynesia: Moorea | collected 2018-08 | reverse complement strand
GGCTGTAATTACAGGGAAGGAGTATGCTTATTGAATTGAAGAAAGAGACGTTGAATACAAATGGTTGTAATCTTTGCAACTAAACGGAAAAATGGAACGACATTGGGGATTTAATTGTGATAAGGAAGCTGTAAATTTTGAGTTTATCCCTTTCCGAAGAATACAAACGTAGTAGTTCTCAAACTTCATTTTAAGTTTTAAAAATACATTTTTATTTACATAATACGCTCAATTGTGATGTGAGCTTGAAAAATAATGGGATTTAATTAGTTATTAAATTTTCAACTTGTCTCTTATTTTCTTAGTTTGTTTGCATTATTTCTAAATCATGAAATCATATATATCCTATCCTAATGTTCTAATTTCCCGTTGCCTTCCCTACAACTTTAACGGCGCCATCAGCGACGGTCTCAACTGCATTTCCCGTTGCATCAACTGCTTTCCCAGCTACTTTTCCGGTAGCATCAATACCACCAGCAACACCTTCTCCAACCTTCTCAGCAACTACACCAGTAGTATCCGCTGCGGTTTCAATTACTTTACCAGTTGCATCAACAACTGTGCCAGCCACTGCTCCGACACCTCCCACGACCTTTTCCGCTGTTCCTCCAACAACAGGGACTTTTCCAACTACTTTTCCAGTTCCTTCGGCAGTTTTCTCTACAACAGTTCCAGTCGTGTCCACAACTTTTCCAGCAACAGTACCTACACCATTTACTCCAGCCTTAACTGTGCTTCCAGCAGTTGTAGCAACTGTTTGTGCAGCTCCTCCAACAGCACCGGCAGCTCCTTTCGCTCCTTGTCCGCCCTTCTTAATCTTCGCTTTCAAGTCAGTAAACCAACCCATATCGTTAAAGTCTCAGAAGAAGTAAAACTGTGTATTGTGATATTATTCTTGTGAATTGCTGCTTCTTGGGAAGAAAGTCAAATAATTTCTTTTATATTTGAATTCGATCAACATAGAGATTGAAGAATAGTTATTGTAATACTTTGTTTCTACTAAATTTCTTGTGTGGAAGGCTCTATGTGTTTTATTGATGATTTTTGTGGGATTAGATGAATTATGTAAGCTTGAAAACAATGGGCCTGAATCACGGTATCAAGTCATAGAAGACTAGTACACGAAACTACCCATTTTTACGGATATGTATTGAGACGGCTCATTTCAGTTCATAGTTAACAATCATGATGATCAAATGGAGGAGTCTCACATATTGTACGTAAGCAACACGCAATTCTCTACGATCATGTGGTTGTAGTGAATGAAAAATCAAGCATTCTACCCTCTTCCTCAATAATTTTATCAGAATATGAATATTGAAAATATCTACTTGAAAAGCGAAATTCCATTATGTGGAGTGATTTAGTAAAGAACAAAACCATCGAAATATCGCGAGTACGATAATTAGCTTTGTTTCGATAGTCAAATTTCAAAAAGGAAGTAATATTTCTCTAGTCTTCGCCTCCCACTGTTATTACCATTTTCACTACAGTATTTTAATCATAAATTGTAGTTATCACCCAGAAGCATTTCGACTTTACTCAAAAAATCAAGGGACAAAGACGTAATTGAAGGACTGTGGTAACTGGTGAAGTATTTTCGTTTGATAGGCGAAGTACAGTGCACTGACCTCCAATTGTTTGGAAATTAATGACTATACTGTAACAGTTCGAACCGAGGACTACTAAATTTACTATTTCGTGTTCATTTTTACTCAACAAAAATATAATATATATAGTGAATTACAGTTGATGTGATTGAGGATGAAACGAGAAAATAGCGTAACAAAAATTGAAGCACGGAGAAGAAGGTAAGCTTAGTAGATCGGAAATGCTGCATGGCAGTTAATCAGACAAGTTACACGTACTGTACAGTGCTAATTACAGAGAAGAAGAGAAGCAAAGAAGGGACGACGTGAAAGCGAGACAATGGGAAAGCACCACCAAGTCCAGCACACACTCGCGGTACAGTACAACACAGCATGTAATCTACCAAACAGTATCACAACACAAACGAAAGACATGAAAGCAATGAATATTATTTGTGGTTCGAGTGATGTCCAGTGCAGTCCAGTCCAAAAGCATTACAATACAGCACCCAGAATGTGTCAGAGCACAGCAGCAATCGCAAGTGGAGGAGGGAAGTGTGTGCGATCGACAGTGGAACGTCACAGAGCAATCGTACTTGAACGACTAGGAAATAGTTGCGATTTACTATTGAGTCCAGAGGTTTGTGTTACTGTAACAGTGAAACATTGCTATACTGTGTTGCGATCTTTGCATAAACCTGAGGATACACTTGGTTACAGTACAGCGTGTGTGTGTAGTACCGTACAGTACAGTGCTGTGCTGTGGTGCCGGAACAGTACGGTAGTACAGTAGTAGGAAGTGGTACGAGGAAGATTTAAAAGGTGGGTACTGTACAACATTTTAAGCAGTGTTCGTGGTCAATAATGTTTACTTGAGCGAACAATGAACGCCAATCGTGGTTGATGTGTTGATGAAGCGTTGGTAACCTAATGTCGACAAATCAACACACCAACTCCCTCTCCCGCTCGCTCGCTCGCTCGCTCAATACGCATTGCTTTTGATGAACAGAAAGATACAGTACACTCTCTTTTTCGCGATGAATCGAAGGTTTGCTATCTCAGGATCGCAGCGAATCAATCCGAAACGGAACTGTATTGAACAAAGCGTGGAGGGTGTCTATGCGTGTGCGTGTGTGTGAATGGTACTGTACTGTAACAAATCGAGACCAGTTTCCATTCTTACTCACGTCAACACCGCCACTCCTTTCTTTTGGTTCTGCTTGGCTCAGTTCATATGAGCAAGTCAGACAGGCGGCACGGCGCGACATTTATTTCATGACAACACATTTAATACTGTACACCGCACCGACCAATCAGCTGCGTGTGCATCTCCGTTATTCTGAATTGGAATGCCACGTGCATATGTCGAGCGTAGCGTCAGTGGTCTGTATCGAAAAAACGCTGCGAACCGCGACTGCCCCCACTCCACTGCATTCATTGTTCACTCCATCCACGATGCACCCCTCTCCCTGCCTTTATCAATGCTTCCCTCCTCTGTCTTCAACGTCGACCACCACACCGTCGTCTTCTCGAGTTCGGCCGACAGTCCTCTTCTCCTTCTGCCGCATGCACCCCATTCCACTTCACTACTGGCTCTTTCGCTCGACCTCCCTCGACCTCCCTCGACCCGGCCTCTATCATCTCCCAGATTACCATGCCATCCACCCACGTTACCTCGCTCACGCTTCTGGTGCTCACCATCACCTTTTGCTCTGCGGATGATTCCGGCGGCGAACGATCAACCACCCCGACCAGTTTAACCGAAACGATTCCCATCCCGACCCACTTCCCGACTTGCATTGGAAATATCCCTGCATTCTTCGTTGGTTCCATCGAATATGGCGAACTACGAGCGTACAGCACCAACACTAACCGCGGCGGATGGCCCTATGTAATCGTGCGGCCACGTCTTGCCACACACGTCGCCAGAGCTGTGAAATGTGCCGCGAAGGCCGGTCTGAAGGTGTGTGGTCGTTCCGGAGGTCATGCATTGGACGGCAGAAACCTATGTCAAGACGCGGTGATGATCGATGTTGCGCGAATCCGCCATACCATCTTCAACAAAACAAACAAAGTTCTATCGCTCGGCGCGGGTTGCACCCTCGGTGAAGCACTATATGCGGCGCACGAACACAAGCGGTGGTTTCCATCTGGTGTATGTCCTGGCGTTGGGATCGCCGGCTATTTGCTAGGCGGCGGATTAGGTCCGTATATGGCGTCATTAGGTGTAGCCGCCGACTCTGTGGCCGAAGTTACCATGGTAAATGCACAAGGTGAGCTAATCCGCGCTAGCCAGTGGTTGCGACCGAAACTGTATTGGGCCACCATGGGCGCTGGTGGCAGCCAATTCGGCATCGTTACCGAGTTCCGACTACGCACCACATCGTCGCGTCGTTTCGATAAGTCTGTAGTGTTCACCGTGCATTGGCCATTGGAATATGCAGGCGAGTTGATTCACAAGTGGACCTACTTTAACGAACAATCCGGAAGTACTTGGGCGCGAGTGAATGCAGGTTGGAATGGATTGAAAGTTGTTGGTGCTTGTTACAATGTGGATTCGAAGAAAGACTGTCTATGGCGACTACAGAAGACGGCATTCTGGCACGTGCCCGGACGTTCTATTGGGGTGATGGAAGTTGTACGGTCGGCTGTCCTAGCTCATGGGTTTTTCGGACCCGGCGGTGATTGGGCTAGAAAACCACCCACGAATGCTCGAAAAGCATTGTTACGCTATCGATACAAAGCGGCAGGCGGCGGATCGAAGCTAACCTACAAGTCGACATTTTTGCGATTTCCGAAACGCCGACCATCCGCAGAATATTGGCAGAAATATGCCAACTTCGTCGTGAAATCCAAGTTGAAAACCATCCCATGGTTCACTGCACAACTGACATTGATGTCGAATGCGGTTCGAGTTCCCAAGTTCAACTCATTTGCGCATCGCCAAGCACACGTCGTGACACACTTCATCATCGGGCCAGGCAGCGCGGTGGAGAAAAAGATCGCCTACTGGTGGATGCGCAACCATCTCAGGCCGTACACCACCGGTGTGTATGTGAACTATCAAGAACCGGAATTGGGCAGGACTTACGCCAAAGCGTATTGGGGTCACAACCTGAAACGACTTCGATTTTTGAAATCTCGATACGACCCAGATATGCGATTCGCGAACCCGCAGCCGATTCCACTCATCCGTTAGCTTTCCTCAACGTTGTACGCTCACTCACATCGTGTATCCGTACAGCAGTTGTGCTCTCCTTGTCCATATCTCCGCACTCGCCCCTCACCTAACAAGCGCAATCTTCCAAACGTGAAAAGTAAAGGAAATTTTCATTCCACCTTTGTAAGTACTGTAAACGCGGAGTTTGCAAATGACCAAGGGTGCTGGGAGAAGACGAAGCTCAGTTCAACAACACTACGGTACAGTACCGTGCAGTACCGTACATTATTGTGTTGCGTGGACTCACATGGCTCTTCTATCGTACGGCTACTGCTTCTGTTAGCATTATCCCATCTTTTTATCATATTATTCGATTAAACGTATTATTACTCCTCTGGGAGGAAACAATTGATCCTGTTCAGCATTGTGTCCAACTAGGATTAACTTTACCGGGAAATTGAATACTCCCAGTCGTACCTCAGGAGGTGACCCCAGTCTTATCTATCAGATGTTTGAGCATTATTTCTTTTTCTTCAACCTGGCAATACTATGGCAAACCAGGTGAATTGGCGTTGTATCAAGAATTTGTTCGGTTATCCTAGAGGCTCATCTCTTTCAAGTTTCATATCAACGGCTATCACGAAGATATATTCCAGGCAAGTTGCTCTCATTCTTGCAAAAATGAGCGCTGATCGTGCTGTTGTGGCTTCTTGTAATGAATTGATGTTGTTCAAGTGAAATTCAAATGCACAGGGGTTGTTTGTTTACTGCATGCTAGATGAAGAGAATTTTCATTTCCTCAATATAAAACCTGTCTTTTCTGCCTGAATTTTTGCCAGCTGCCGTTAAAGCGACAATAATATCCAGTAATAGATGCAGGCAACAGTACAGTAGGTTACTACATATCTGTGCTCCTGCACCAAAAATTGGGAGCAAGACGGTTTTGAACATTAGCAACCACAGCATGATAACGCTCAAATCCTTATTCACTAAACGGTACACAGTACCGGTCGGACGTACAAATTGCGCTAAATGATTCAGAAGTAAATGCGGTGTATTATGTTCCCTATCGATTCAATTGTACAATATTTTATTCTGTAAAAGTTAAATGTCAAGTTGGAATGGAAGTAAAAGCTCTAATATTAGTACACAGACTAAACCGGTACTGTAACCCGAATCTAGTGAACATTAATAACACCTAAAACGTCAACGCACCATCGTCCTAACTAACCTCCTCTACTGGTGCAGTATGCTAATAGTTTAATTGCTTCTTTGACAAAAAGAATATTGAGAAAAGAATCGAAGAGAATATGCAGTCCTGTTCATACTGTTCTTATACGGTACCGCACGACGATTGACACACTCTTCTTCACAGCCCAATTGTTTGTTACTGTACATGTGCAGTGTAATGGGTACGATGGATCAGGTGCACTTCGCGGGCGCGCTAACTTGGCGTGACCCAAAATTGGCATCAGTGTTAACGCGTGTAAACACGAAAACACGCAACACTGAGACACGGCACAGATAAATACGACCACTATTGGTCTAAATGCACATCGATGGTATACGCGTCTACGGGGCTATCGTTCACACTACTTGTCTCGTTTTTTGTGCTACCATGGTGTGTACAGTACTGTTGTCCTACAATGCTTGGTACTGAACTGTACTACACGATACTGTACTGTACATTAGTTTAGTTCTTTGGCACTGGGAATTGTTTCGCCTAGGGGTATCGTAATTGCTTAGACAACACGAACGTTTCTCTTACTCTGACACTCACGGAATTTCTATTGCAGGGCAGTTCAGTGTATTTTACTGTACCGTACTGTAGTCTACTGGCACTGTAAAATACTCTTCAGGACAATTACTCTTTTACTGATCTAACTCGGGCCGGATTGTGTGTCCCTTAATAGATTTCAAAGCGTGCCTGATTGTGAATTATGCTTGGCCCCTTGTGGAGTGATACTGATAAAAGGATTCATTGATTGATTGTTCTTGATTTTGTACTTGCTCTCCCTCTCCCTCTCCTCTCCATGGCATCAGCTCGACCAGATGGCGATCCACGCCGTGCTAACCGAATAGTTGAATTTCAGATGCGTGCCGAGGAGGCCGATACAGATCTGTATCCAATACTGGCATTGTTATTTGGTTTTTTCGCAATATTCCTGAAAATAAGATTCTTCGCCTGGGCAACAATTCTATGCGTTTTCGCTTCGTTTGCCAATATGAAACATTCGCAAGCGGATACAAAGGGAATGCTTGCGCTTGGTGTACTTACCGCTTTAGCTTTTCTGTCTGTAAATACCAATCGGCTGTTCATGTTCCCTAGCCTTGTCAATAAACTCCTCAATTTATAGTGTGAGCTCAATAAACTTGACTGTATCATGTACACTACTGTACACATTGTACTGGACGTTGACCAAGTTTCATGTGCTTGACCTTAACCAAAATACGTTTCTTGTAACACTTCTCCTTTTTGTAAATTAGGGGATAGGATCATCTACAACAATTGTTTTCGAATAATTTACATTAGAAAAGTAGTGGCTGCTTTTATTCTGTTTCGAGTTCCTTTGTCGTTCAGCAAGTGTGGAAATGGAAAATTAAAATTACTAGGCCAGACCTTACCACCACTTTCGTCGCCCTCTTTCGTTGCTGAGTGCATTTACCACCCAAACAAACAATGCGGATCTCACCATCGAAACTACGAACCGAGTACAAAGTGCGACAATGGGTCGACATCATTAACAATCATCCCTATGTTGCCGTATTGCAGTTGACTGCTGGGGTAAACTGGGGTCGATCCAATTGGAAATGGCGTGTGTTGGGCGAGCACGCACAAAAAGCTCCCTTGGTCGATGCCAAGTTCGCCGTACCGAGCGCCGCACGCGAAGGCGCCTCCCGCACCAAATTTGTAGGGATGACCGAACTGTTTCGAAGTTCCCCTTGCGCGGTTGTGTACGGAACCGATGTGGGCGATGTATCGTCTGTTGTACGTCGAACACAAGATGAAATAAGCGATGCCGTCCTTATAGGCGGTCGTTTCGGCGAAGAATTAGTACATGCGCGACAATGGCGTCAAGTTTTAGAGGCCGATGAACGCGAACAATTGTGTGTATTGTTGGGTGTGTTGCAAAATGCCACTCCCCTAGTGCGTGCGATTGATGCGCCTTCACGTGGTTTAGCGGCTGCATTGAATGCTGCTGGTGGTGCTACGAAATTAGTAACTTTATTATCAGAACATGAAAAGAAAATGGCACAAGCGTCATGATTATTCTATCCGATGACGACGATGACGGCGACACTTGCGACAATTCCTAACACGTGCTTCTCCTGATTTAGTGATAAGAATGATAAAGCGAATCAATGGATTGTGACTGCACATGTCGCGAAGATGAGAATGTGCCAAAGCGAGTGTAACGGTGGGTAAAGCGAAGTACCACGTTCAAGCTCCGACCAAAGTCCGGTGCAACAGGCAACGGAAGCGATCGCAATCGCATGTGGTGCACGGTTTATGCCGTAAACAACAAATAGTCGAATTCCATGAGCAATTGCGAAGATTCGATCGATAGTAAGTGAGATTGGAAACAATCCGAGACGAATTGTATCATCATTGTTATCGTCCATCCAGTGATACGCAAACGACGCCGTGCCGCTCGCAAATGCCAATCCTGCCGTGACATGGTCGCCTCGTTGCATCGCCTTGCGTAATGGTAGGATTGCTGCCGCATTACTCAGGGACACGATTAATCGTTCGTTCAGTTGCATTGGATTATCCACAAGTCGTCTATTCGTCGCTCGCTCGTTTGTTGGTTCGTTCGTTTGATAGCTTAACCCCAGCCCCGTTCGTACTTGTTCCAAAAAAGTTGGACGGAACTCGCTTCAATATGACATATCATGCCATGCGGAATTGAGAAGAGACACGTGATAAACAACCTCCGTTTACTCGATTTGATGTTTCTTACTTGGTAGTTCATCTTGCCCATGGAATTCACATGCACACTTGCAAGCACTCACCTTCATCCGCTCAGAAATTGGAGTTGATCTACACACATTTCCAACTTATTCCACCACCACCACCAGCATCACCAGCATCACCATCACATCTCTCTCTATCGATGCAACATCGACGAGGATAATCTTATACCAGTAGTTTCTTTGTATTATTCCAAGACGCCTTGGTATTATTCTGGGTACAGTACACAGTCAAATACTTTGTATAGCACAGCGCATATCGTGGCGCATTTCACATCTGTGTTGATCAACGGCTGCCTCATTTCCTCTCCCCTTTTCGTCATGTTGCACTAGTGCCGTTGGTAAGGTTAATCGACAATTCTTCCTTCTTTTCCATATTCGCAGCTTCTCGCTTATCTACACTCAACACTTCCACGTTTTCTACGTTCGGAGCTACTTGCTTCTCGGTAGCCATTGCCTGTGGCTTTCCCATATTCGATACTTCATTTTCTGTATTCATCGCATTCGGCTTTCCCTCTTTCACATTCTCTTTCGGGGTATCCACTTTTACTTGTGTTTTCGACGAATCTTTCTGTTTCGATATCGCTGTGCGAATCAACTCCAATGCATGGTTCAAGTGATTGTTCGCATCAGGAAGGTGACACGAGTAAGCCAGTCGCTGTGCAGGTCGAAAGGCATCGTACAATTGTTCAAGTGACGGTATTTCCGCAGGGGTCATTTCCACATCTGATGAGTTTCCATCCTGTACAACTTCATTCGTATCACTCTCAGCTTTCACACTTAATGGTTTCATATCACTCAAACTGCTCTCAATCAGCGCACTGCTCACTTCGTTCGTATATTCCATGTTCAACCATCGTTCTATGTGTTCCTGCGCAAGTTCGGTACAGTACATAGGGTCCTCAACTTTCAGATGTTGCGTCAGTTTTTTGTGCATTGTCATGAACACGTTCAAGTCTGACTCCATGTTGAATTCCACACCAGTGCCGCCGATTACATGCTCGATTTCGGCATTTATCCTCGGCGGTAAAATATTCGCACTGCGCCAACATCGCGCTATCTTGGTTTGTGAAATACTTTCCCAAGCGTCTTTCGATAATCGCATAAAGTCGAGGACGTGAGGTGGATACCCTTCAGCCAGGCCATTGATTCCTGGTGCATTCACGCTGTTCGCTTTTCGCAGCTCTTCTCTCACCTCCACATCAATGAGGATAGCGCGAAGAAGTCGTTTGCGATATTCCCGTTTCCATGTTACACTGATGTCCAATTCTGGTGGTTGTGTGAAGGATATCAGTTGAACCTGACCTTTCTCGTCTTTCAATGTGCCATAGGAATTGGGTAAATCGACTAGCAGTACCACTTTCTCTGATGTGCGACTTCGAATGAACGAGACAAACACATTTTTGAACCATGCGCGAAACGAGTTTGCATTAGAGCACGCAGATTCATTGCTGAAATAAGTCATTCCATTTGGAATGGGTCCGGTTTTGAAACAGAGCGAGTGTCTGGCCTTCCCGATTACAGATAAAGGCACACGCTCAGAACCATCGGCATTGCTGCATACATAAGCTGTAATTCTGTCATTCACGCTTAGACTCACTTTATCGTTCAATGCGGCATGACCATCTTGATGGCTATGGACATAAGACACTCTGGGCATAACTTTGAAAAACAATGCAGTTTCATCAACACTATAAATATGTTTGGCATGGAAAAGAGCAAGACGTTTTTGTAAATTCGTCATAGCCTCAGCAGTCATACTTGCCGCAGCATTGTTCATGATACTATCACCTTGCGGTGCAGTGCGAAGCCCGTAACGTCGAGTAAAGTTCACAGCCCATCCCTTGGACGCGCTGAACGATTCCAAGTGAGCTCGCTGAGCTTTTTTCAGATTGGGATTGCCCAGTATTAACGCTTTCACCAAAAGCGCTCGACGCGTAATCATGTCCAAAGTAAGATTGAATTTGACTGAGCGAGCTAGATGAACAAGTCGCAACACCTCGTCATCTATGATAGGATATCGCGCTTGTCGCACAGTTTTCGTGTTCAGCGTTAAAGAATTGCGTTCAGCTTCTTCAATGATTTTAGGACCCTCTTTCTTCAACTTGACAACAGTTCGTTCGGCAATATCGAACTTGGCCATGACCGCCATATTTCGACATCCTCCTTCGAGCATTCGTAAAGCTTCGAGTTTCTGCTGAATTGACAGCCGTGTTCGCTTCCCCTTCTTATCCGACATGTTGTCGGCAGCGTTCGACTCGTGCGCGCAGTTTGTTGAGCGCGCAGTGAAGCGAGTGAGACACGGATTTACAGAGATATGATGCCTTAATCACCATCCTGCACTGCCAGTATTATCAACGCAACAAGAACAGCGGTGAAGTCTATTGGCTGTGGATTTTTTCTGACAACACTAAATTACAACTGAATTGAATGTGATCTAATTGGGTTAAGTCACAGGACTGAAATCATCCTGATTGGGTCGTGCGATAATATAGTTCTTTAAATTCCCCTAAATGGTTATTTCGTAAATAGCAGGGTTTTCTGCGACCAATAGAATGGCCCACGCTTCCTGGCGACTTATGGATACGTATTTACACCTGAGGACCTTACTTTTCCACTTGAGCTTAATTTCGATGAGCAGGCACCGTAGTACTTGGACAGTATTGTACGGTATTAGTTGAAGAGGTGTGTGCAGTGTGATCGACCTCACTTGACAACTGGATAAACCTACAGTACAGCACGGTAATACGATTAAGTGGAAGCGAAAAATTTCGATAAGATGTGGAGGTTGAGGTGAAGAAGATACGGATTCGCTCGTATCGTTGACCAGTAGGGTTTCGAGATGACGTGTTGGCAACGGGAAGCTGATGTTGTGATAGTTCCAGTTATCAGATAATAAAGCCGTTGAGCTGTGTGAATAGGAAGAGGAAGATGGAGAAGGAGAAATACATCGCAAATCTTTAGAGTTTTCGTACACTGCATTAGAACATCAGCAACTAACTTCGAGAGCAATAAGGGCTGGACGCTCTGAGCCATGTACAGTACAGTACACCCCACAATACACAGTATTTTTATCTGATTATCTGTGATGACGAAATACATGACGCTCGTTACCTCCAATGATACTGTGCAGTACTGGTACTTGGTGACAACGGATTCCTGCCTGTGCCGTACAATATCACATTAGTGTACGAGAGAATACATCGGCATCCAGCATGCACGCGTATGCTTGGAGTGGAATGCGACCGGCATGTGCTGGTTGGCGGTACAGTACACCATGATGTTCCGTTGGACGAAAATATTTTTAGGTTCAACTTTGTTTGTTCGTGCTCATTCGAGCAAATACTGAAACAAAGCAGCTTAAGTATACGTGCCAGCGTGATTATCGTCCTTGCATGCATGGTATACTGGAGGAAGGATCGAACGAACGATGACCTGTATTATCACTAAAAATGCCATCGATTTCTGCGCTCTTTAGACCGATACTTTCGGCTTTTCGCTACTTGGATTCTTTCAACTTCGATTCCGTTATGCGTCGATTTATCAACAACTTGCGATTGAAAAAAACAACCAAAGCCATAACTGGTACCCCGGAGGAGGGGGACGACAAAAATGACGAATCCGATGTAGAGACTGACCCGGAATTGGGAGAACGAGAACCACGATTTGAATATTCACCAAAAAGCTTCATCGCCAAGTTGTTCACTAGTCTTGGGGGAAAGACAAGATTGGCCTCCAGCAAAATCATTCAAATAGAATATCGCGCCTGGATTCGATGGGTATTAGTGATATTGCTCGCACTTATCACCGTGTTTCTCACGCCTCAGTTACTCCCAAAATGGCTCAATTTCAAGTGGAGTACAACCTCGGATTTGTGTTCTTCACGCACCAAGAAATTGGAACAATTGCAAGACAAAATGAACATGCTCGCTAATATCACAACTGGCCAACAGTTTGTACATAGAACGAACCAAGCTTTTCAATGTATGCAAACAAGCGCGAGGGATATGTGGGGTGGATCATCGATTAGAAGAGTTTCATTCCCCGATGAATGCATTCCTGCTAAAGCAAAGGCACCAACGAAGTCGAAAACAGTTTGTACCGGTGGCCAGAAGTTTCGAAAATGTGTGAGATTTCTCGGAATTCCTATGGTATGCAGAGGTGCTCAAGTCCCGCGGAAATGTCAAACTTATCGAGCTACCGACCCAGACGCTGCGAAAAAGATATCAGACCTCAACTCGCAATGGAAAGCACAACAAGCAATAGATTCCATCAACCCGAACGAAACGAATGCCAAGATAAGTAAAGTAACCGAGACAGCGGATAAGGAAGGTGAAAAGCTCATCACTCGATTGGTGACTCAGGTCGATATTGCCAGCAACTTGTATATTGTTTACACAATGGTTGCAGTGATTGTTGGTACTCCTGTTGTGATTTACAAGCGCGAAAGAAGTGCTCAAGTTATTGGAGCGGCGCTCGGTTTAAGAAAAGCCAATTTCATCGTATTGGTCATCGTCATTCTCACTCTGTACGACACCGGTGCGAAAATGATGTACGACGTGAATTTCGTTCGACTGTTTCACAATTTTCAGAACGATCCTTGCTATCTTGACCCCGAATTTTCTCGTACAAGACTTGACCTCATTCGGTACACTTGTGGTAACGTTACTGAACAACAAACGGCATTGAATCAAGCTTTCTCAAACATGACTCGACTCTTCTATTCGACTCAATTGTGTGAGGTATCACAGGTGGGTGCCTATGGACCTAACCCCAATCGTAGTCTGGTCTCAACAATCGATATCGAACGACAACGTTTCACAAATGGAACTTACAAATATCCTGGCAATTGCAATGCAACATTATTGAATGAAGCAACAAGCACACCGCCGGACAATGGCTTGACCGTATTTGAGGCGCTGTTCGGAAGTGGCATCATTGCACAACTGCTACTCAAAGGCATTCTTACCACTTTTCTTACTCATCTCTTCGCTTACTATGAACCCATGACACTACATCGTGGAAAGGTCGAGATATTTGGGATGCGGGACGGTGATGACGATGACAAACTGAGCAAGTCCGAAGATGCTTCAGTTCGAAATTTTGCAAGGGACAAGCATCTACTTCCCTTGATTTTGAGCTCTGCGTTCTTATTCCTCGAAGTGCTCATAATCGGTTACAGTATATACACTTCTGTGAGGGATAGACACAGCAGTACGCTAGACCAACCATCCAACTCTTCAACAATAAGCAATCAAACAATTCCAATCAACTATGCTTGTACTCAGGGCAAGCTCAATGTGGTTCCATTGTGATGCAGGCCACATTCAAAGTAAATAGCTTTCATTCTCATTATTCATCGCTTAACGTTCGCTTAGCGTATAGATTGCACCAGACTCAGACATAGCCGCAATCGTACCGGAATCAGAACGAGTCAATCCAACTATGCGGACATCTGCACGAAAACCACACACTCGTTGCCGACCGCCTGCAACTGCGTTCGCTCCTGACAACATTTTAGACCGAGGCATACCGTTTATCGCATCCCCATCCCACACTCCCAGAGACACTTCATTATCAACACTCGCTGCCGCCGCACAAGTCGGTGCAGTGGGTGGACCGGGTACAACTGCCGCAGGTTCATATTTCAAACATGGACACCACCGACCTCGAGGACTCAAAGTAGATGAATCCAACGCTAATATAGATCTATCACCACCTGCGCCTAGTATAACTCCAGTGTCTGTACCACAAATGGCTCGCAGTGCTACTGCTCCATCGCATACACGCCGTGTTATGCTCGGTTTTCGAGTGGCAGCACAATCTCGTGTATCGTAAAGCGCAATGGATGGACCTTCTGCAGTCACTACCTGACCAGAGTCAGGGGTAATGACGACACCTGCTGGGGAGGCCTGAGTATTCGTGTGAAATACTGCTACAGGTCCATCGAATACGGTGACGCTATTTGCGTGCGTTCGTGAGACTGCAAAAAGAGCAGCAGACCCAAGCGAAATACCAGCCCAACCTGGAGGTGCACGCAATGCATCAGCGGGAGCTGCGGTCACAACATTACTGGCACCTTCATTCGTTTCAGTAGCGCAAGATACAATAGCACGACCAGCGGCATCCACACTTCCTATACGTCTACCTGATGCTGCCACTGATTGAATTTCAAGGCGATGTGTAGAATGACATGTCAACAGCGATGTGCTGTGTACATGCGCAGTTGTGGGAACGATATAGTCGTCGGTAAGGGCAGTGTATTGAACTTGTTCACTTCCTCCACTTCCGTCACTAACGGTGTCGAGATCCGGTTGCGATACTGCAGATTGATTGTTGTAATACTCATCTTGCCTCGGTAATGCTGCAGAAAGCGCGCATGAATACAAATTTGTGTGGGACGCAAACACATAGGTATCGTCATGCAACCATGCTAATCGGCTTGCTTGCAAGCCACCACATGTCAAAGGGACGTTAAGTTCTTTGGTGTTGACTAGTCTACGAAGCAGAGTGAGAGTCGATGGTTCGTACACACCTCTTTCCGATCTGCCTCGGTCCAGAACCGCCATACTTCTGCACTGATACCTCAGGCCGAACCAATTGGCAAGAGGAATGAGCAAAATTTGGTTGTATAGTTGCAGGCTTACTACTTTCAGATCTCCTTGATCCAATTCACTACTTAGTATATACAGTACTACTTGCTTTGCTAATTAAGGATAATCCGAACCGGCCGAAGTTCTCATCAAATATCACTGAGAAAATAGTAAAATTTAACTAAGAATCAAACAATCTGAAGCAGAAATTAAATATTCTATTCTATTAGTGAATTTGTTCGAGTAAAAATTATGTGAGTCGATCGTTTGCTAATTTTTCTATCAACAAATTAACACCGTTGTAGCATCAGTTCGTTTAAAGAGATATTTAAGTATGCGAAACGATAGAACAACTTACAAAAAATTGATGAATGTGGTTCTTAAACTTTATTGTCACATATTATTCTCTTTGATTTTGAGACGAGTGTCTTGGGCTACTCTGCATACGTCTAATGCGTTCTTCAGGCCTTGTCGTTGAACTATGTTCCAAAACTTCATGAACTCGTCAAATTCTATTTTTTCATTATTGTCTTCATCTATAGCTTGAAATATTTGATAAATTTCTGAATCTTTCACCGAAGGTTCAAATCGTTTCATGAACTTGGTGAACTCTAAAAATTCTAAAGTCCAATTGCCATCATCATCTATGCTTTCAAATATTGCTCTTGGGTCATTACCTCGCAGTCTATCTAGCACCTGCATCATTGTTGGTCTACTAGTAGGGTCATCCGACCAACAGTCGACAACCGTCTTCTGCAATTCTTCAGATACATGCGAGATTGATTCGAGATTTGGCCTTAACCCGTCACTAATACGCAAAAGTAAATCAATTTGACCTGTAAAATTTTCTCCTTCATACGGCTCTTTTCCACTTAGAAGCTCCCATAATATAATGCCGAAAGCGTACACATCCGTTTTTTCCGACCAAGTGCATCTAGAAATCATTTCAGGAGAAATCCAATAGACGCTTCCTTTTATTGCCCCTGTTGTTTGTGACACTCTTGTGTTCGTCACTGACTTTATTAAATCCTGGACTTGTTCTTCCCTGTCTTGTAACTTTTTTAGCGCACTGCTGAGCCCCAAATCAATTATAACTGGATTCAAACGGCTAGAAAGCCAACTTTTTTCCAAAAGAATATTTGCTGGCTTCAAATCCCTATGCACTATACCACTTTTGTGCAAGTGCGCGACTCCTTCAGCTATTCCGATTGCTATATCACGAGCTTCATTTTCTCCTAACATTCTACCGGACTCGAGAAGCTTAAAAAGATCTCCAGCTCCGTCAATCCATTTTGTCACTAGCGCTGGGCGTGGAAATTCAAAAAAATCTAAAACTTCTATGACATTTTTGTGTTCAGGCATTTTAAGCAGCATTCTGAGCTCATTCTTGTATGTTTCAGCTCGTTCTCTTCCTGTTCCAGTGAAAACTTTCACTGCAATTTTTTCTCCCTTTTGATTTAGTCCTTCAAAAACTTGGGCCTGACCTGATTCCTGCAATTTTCGCTTCAGCTCTATTCCATGGTATGATTCCTGAGAGATATCACTATTGTAAAGTGTAGCACTCTGACTTTCATCTTGACTATCAGTGGTGGGATTGTATTGTTTCAAAGTCTTGTCCCTTCGAATTAAAGCATCTCTTACAGCTGAAGGGATTTGGGAATTTGATTTTGTTGGCGAAGGATAAATATCTGCAGCGTAAATATTTTCCTCATGCGTATCAAGAATTAATGTACTGTACCGTGATATAAAGATATACAAACAGCATAGAAAATTGTCAGTATCTAGATCATCGCCTGTTTCTAAGAAATAAAGGGCATCTATTAATGCACGGCAATCAATCATTCGTAAGTTATCACCATTACCAGAATAAATTGAAATTCGATACTGGATCTTCGAGTTCGTATCGGCTTGTATTTTCAAACAGTTATTGTTATCAATGAATAAGGACACTTTTGAGATAGTATACTCATTTTTTAACTTCACAGAACCGGTACCAGGTCTGAGTACGACTGCTATACGACCTTGTTCAAGAAATGGACCTTTTATCGAACCAAAAGTGGTTTGGAGGTTGTGGCAATGCTTTTCAAATTTCTGATTGTCGATCTCTGAGCCATGAGTTGCTATTTTCATACATTCAGCAATCGCCCGGCATTCTTTCCAACCTAAGCTGTTGCTATCTTTTATCACAATAACGATTGCATACCTTCTTGTATTATTTTGGAAGTCAATAACGATGTCATTTTCTTCCCGATTCCATGGTTGTCAGTCAATTGTTTTTGAAAAAAGAGTAAACAGGCTTCATAGATACCATTGTCGAAATAAAGTCGAACTAGACGAATTTTGTTTTGGTCGACTTCAGAAGAAGCCTTCTTCATCGAAATTTCTTCATCCATATCTCAACTATTCTCCGAATACACAAAGCCGTGATAACAATCGATTTTCAATTTAATTAGCTATCTAGTGTAATGAGTATGAATTTTTCATATCTGAAATTTCTGTAGAATTACAGCTGATTTTATGGAAAATAAAAGTAATATAAAATATTAGCATACGAAAATTATTTTTGTAGCAAAATTTATAAATTTCACTTATAGTATTGATTTGAACTTATGAAGTTTAAGAGATTGAATCATAATGATTTTTCGAGTTGGTACCTCAACCAATAGTCCAATAACTGTCTTATACAATAAGTATATGGTAAGCAAGTATCAGCAATCATGTTTCATTCTTTATGGATGCAGATCTGTGCTGACGATTTATGCGACTTTCGAGCCAAAACCGTCCTGAAAGAGTTGAGGAAACATTTAAGTAGCATGAACGTCGAGATCTTGATTATTTTTTTCCTCATTTCTTGTGTTACTGCCTACAGATCTTTCGAACTTGCGAAACCTAAATTTCCATGCCCAATGATCACGATGACTTGCAAAAAATGTACAAAAACATGTGAAATGAACCAGTGTCAAACACATTGCCGGTCATATAAATGTCGCAGGCATTTATGTGGTGGATCTGTACTTTCTACATCCACGGAAGCTCCAAAATCTTCAAAATCATCATTTCCATCTCCTACTCATTCTATTTTCAGTACTCCAACGCCATCAATGGCATATTCTCTGTTACCTTCTAAAAGTTCTTCAATGAAAACGAAACCATCAACGTCTGCAACACCTAAACCACCGAAAATGTCAAAAACGTCTACTCCGTCGCCTTCATGTTCCGATACACACAATCCGAGCCTTTCTATTACTCCAACTGCGTCAAAAATTCCATCTGCATCACCTTCTTATTCAAATTCTCACAAACCGCTGCCCACTTCTTCAACATCTAGCAAAGTCATGGTTACTGTTTATCCATCATCGGAAGCATGGACTTCAAAAAATCCGTCAGTTTCGAGATCGCCTTCTAATTTTAAAAAGAAAAGGAAGCCCTACCCATGCCATCAGATAACGGGAGTCTGCCAAATTTGCAAGCCGAAATGTGATCGAAAATGCACGTATCAAATGCGATGGTGCTTAAAATGGACAACTACATGCGAGATGTCATGTACTTCTAGACCATGCATAAAATGCATAAAATCTCCGGGAAAAGTATGCTACTGGAAATATAAAAATTGCAAGAAATGCTATTCGAAGGTGTGCAAACATTATTGCATAAAGAAATCTAAAAATCTTTGTACTAATTTCAAGAAGAAATGCCACCAAAAGTGCAAGCTCTATCCTTGCAAGTTCCGGAACTGCAAGTACTTTTAGAATTTAAGTCATCGCAAAATTTCATAATTCTCATAGAGTACAATACATAAATTACTACGCAAAGTATTTCAACACATATCTACCCAGGATACTTGATACGTCCAGAAATTTAAAGTTATTAGAATAATAATGCGTTTTTGTGAAGTTTCAGAGCTCTGAACCTAAAAACTTTCGAGATAGATCTATTCCCTATAATACATTAAATTTTACCTTCCGAACATTTTTCGCATACGTCCTAAACCCCTCAGTAAACTCACAGAATTACTGTACTCTTCCTCTTCACCCACGTTCCCAGCTTCAAGGGCGCTTGAGATACGACCAGGTAGATCAATACCATCGGCAGTGCCACCTTCAGTACTCGATGACTCAATATTCTTAGCATGGAACAGCTGCTCTGCGCTATCCGAATCACCAATTGCTGCGT
>JAAUYH010096603.1_pt1 | contig 19491 bp, 17 predicted proteins | sample 7278061 | NCBI WGS metagenome assembly JAAUYH01 (sample SAMN14350203, study PRJNA611818) | marine sediment metagenome | isolation source: surface marine sediment (0.6m) | place: French Polynesia: Moorea | collected 2018-08 | reverse complement strand
GTCACGCAAAGCCCTAAATTCAGCAATTTTTTGAGATTGTGTTGCTCCATCGACTCAAAGACTTTGAGCTTAACATTTGATAACGGACAAACTGTTAAGGGAATTTGTCTCTCGATTAGGTAATCGAGTAAATCTACATCTTCTATACTGCGAACTCCATGATCGATACGACTAACATCGAGTAGCTTCAGTGCCTCCCAAATGTATTCTGGTGGTCCTTCTTCTCCCGCATGGGCAACGGTTAGGAAATTTTCGGCTCTAGCGCGATCGAAAACTAACTTAAATTTGCTTGGCGGATTTCCTAATTCGGAAGAATCTAAACCTACAGCAACAATAGTATCTTTGTATGGCAGTGCTTCAACCAGAGTTACCATTGCTTGCTCGGCACTCAAATGACGCAAAAAACAGAGAATTAGTTGACTAGAAAGCTCAAACTCAGAGCGAGCATCTTGTAAAGCTCGATAAATCCCCGTGTGGACGGTATTAAAAGGAATTCCTCTTTCTGTATGGGATTGAGGATCGAAAAATATCTCTACGTGTCGTACGTTCTGACTGACAGCTTTTTGCAGATAAGCCCAAGTCAAATCATAAAAATCTTGTTCCTGCCGAAGAACTTGAGTAGCTTGATAGTAAATGTCGAGAAATGACTGCAAATTTTGGAAATTGTAGGCTTTTTTTGCTGCTGCTACTGACTCGAAGGGCAGCTTAATCTGGTTGCGTTCTGCCAATTTAAACATCAGTTCTGGCTCAAGAGTTCCCTCAATATGAAGGTGTAATTCGGCTTTAGGAAGATCGCGAATAAATTTTTCCATGTAAATTTTTTTATTTTTATCTTTATGTTCCCAAGTAAACACGACGGACTTCTGAAGAGTCGCTAATTTCTTGATAATTGCCTTTAGCAATAATCTTACCTTGGTGCATAACAACGATCGACTCTGCTAAATTAAATACTACATCTAGATCGTGTTCTGTAATTAGAAAAGTACAGTCTGTAGATTGCTGCAAGTGTTTGATTAATTGGACTATTCTTTGGGTTTCTTCTCGACTCATACCTGCGGTTGGTTCATCCAACAAAATTAGATTTGGTTTTAAGGCTAGTACGATCGCGAGTTCAACTAAAGAGCGATCGCCATGACTGAGAAGACTCACTGGACTCTTGGCGAGAGTTTCAATTCCTACTAAGTTCAGAATTTCTCTAATAGCCTCGTTAAGAGCGCGATCGCTCTCTAGATTATTCCAGAAATCAAACTGCTTTTGCTGACGACTGATAACCGCTACACGAATATTTTGCTCTACACTTAGATTGGGAAAAACGCTGGTAATTTGAAAGCTGCGACCAATGCCAGCTTGAACAATGCGATCGGGAGTCAAACCAACAATTTCTTTACCTTCTAGTTTCACGCTACCAGAGGTTGGTGCTAAGTTACCGCTAAGCAAGTTATAAAGGGTAGTTTTTCCTGCACCATTAGGTCCAATTACTGCTGTAATGCTACCAGAAGATAGCTCGAAGCTAACTTGATTCACAGCACGAATACCGCTAAAGTCTTTGGTTAAGTTACTAACTTTGAGAACGCTGTGGGAAGAAGTATTTACCGATTTTTTCAATAGATGCTAATAATCCTCCTTGAAAACTCAAAATTAAGGGAATTAACAATAAACCTAGAAATAAATGCCATAAATTTAATTGACGCTCGACTAAAGTATCGGGAAACAGAGGCAAACTTGCTAACCATTGCCAAAAATAACGTTGATTCGATTGTAGCCAATGTTCTAAGCCAATAAAGAGAGTTGCACCCACAAGAGGTCCAGCAAATCGACCATATCCACCTAAAACGGTCATTAATACGGGCGTGGCACTAAAAGTCCAGTGAGCTATTTCTGGATTGGCAACTCGCTGAAAAGGCGACCATAAAGCACCTGCTAAACCTGCAAAACCTCCAGCCAGGATAAAGGCGATCCAGCGCAATTGACGAACATCTATCCCCAAAAATAGCAAACGTTGGTAATTTTCGCGACTAGCTTGTAACAATTCGCCAAAGGGACTGTGAGTAATCCGCCAGAGTAAGTAAATAGCGATCGCCACTAATATTAGAGTCAGATAATAATAAGCGGAAAATCCCTGAAGTTTGATGCTAATTCCTGGAATACCCAAATCGGTAGCGAAGATCCCCGTAATACCATCACTTCCTCCTGTAACGTCTCGCCATTGAAAGATAATTGTATATACCATCATGCTAAAAGCTAAGGTCAGCATAGCAAAGTAAATGCGATCGAGGCGCACACTTAAATAGCCCAATCCTGCTGCTAACACTAAAGCAGCTATCACTCCTGCCAAAATAGCTAAGAAGAAAGGAACAGAATGTTTGACTAAATAGCCACAAACATAAGCACCAGTAGCAAAATAGGCAGCATGACCAAAGCTGAGTAACCCTGTATAGCCAAACAAAAGATTGAAACTCAAGGCAAATAGTCCCATTAAAAGAATTTCTGTCAGCAAAAGAAGGTCAAATGGGGCAAGAATTACAGGGAGTAAGAATAACCCAGCAATACTGATAGTAATAATTATCCAATGAAGGCGATCGAACATTTAGTTAGCCTGAGAATTACTTGAGAATCGAGATTAAGCTATTTAGATAGTTAATTAAGTTGTACTCGCTGAATATTGAAAGGGGTAATATCGAATGATAACTCTTGCTCTAATACTAATTCACTCAATAACTTACCCAATATGGGTGCAAACTTAAACGCTTGTCCCGAACCCCCAGTAAAGATCGTAACTTGAGGAAATGACGGCAAACGATCTAAGACAAATAAGGTATCTTTGGTCATCGTATAGGGACAGCAGTGTAAAGACAAACATTCATTTATACCACGCCAATTGTGGCGCAGAAATCGATCGAGCAATTGAGCTAGTTTAGGGTCTGGTTCTCGCTTAAAATCCTTCATGGTTCTGGTGCGATATTCTGGGGGACACCAATCAATTCCCACTTTAATGAGACTCGAATCATGATCGTTGCAGGGAAAGCCATAGTACAAACCGCCATCACCTGTTTTGGGGTTATCTTTTTGAAAGCAAAACCACTGGGGGAAGTGTTCTTGTTCCCTTGTTTCTATTCGATAATATCCCCAAAGCATACTCCAAATTTCTAAATCGAGACTTTGTTGAAAATGGTGTAATAATTCATTAGTCCAAGCACCAGCAGCTAGGACAATTTTAGTAGGAGCAAATAAACGCCCTTTGGTACTCTTAACGATAATTCGCTCTGGTTCGGAAACCAATATTGTATCTACAGCTTCTTCTTGATAAAAGGTAACGCCTTTGGCTTTAGCTTCTTGATGAAATAATTGTAGAGCTTTGTAAGCCCAGACCATTCCTGCTGTCATTTCGTATAAGCCAATAAAATCGCTACGGGGTTTCATTGCCCAACGTTCTGCCATTGCTGTAGCATCTAATTCTTCAAAGGGAATATTTTTTTGTTCCATCACCCTTTTTGCTCCCAGAATACTCCCTTCGATCGTCTCTTCTTGCCAAACTTCTCCATAAAACAACAGTCCATTTTCCCGCAGTAGTTGGCAATTGTGTTTTGCTTCAATTAACCGCCACTCTTGTAAACTTTTCTCTTGTAAATCCGATAGGTATTCACTAGAGTACATACGCCTATACATACGTTCTTCTCCATAAGAACTACAGTAACTATTACCGATTCGATTAGCTTCCAAGACAACTGTTTTTAGGTGAGAATATTGACTCAGATAATAAGCAGTCGATAATCCTGCCATACCACCGCCAATGATTAAAACATCGACTTTAATTGGCAATTGAGAGTTTACAGAAGAATTAGTACCGAGCATAACTAACCACTAACAAATAAGTACAGACAAGGCAGGTCTTATCTCTAATAACTTTTATTCTCGATTAAACAAACCTTGGGGACGAAATAACAAAGTTATTGCCATTAACATATAAGGAAAAGCTACCTGAGCAGTGGGAGCAATTAAAATACCGAAAGAATTAATTTGTCCGATCGCTAAAGCACCGACTAAAGAACCAGGTAAGCTGCCTAAGCCACCAATAACGGCGACTAGAAAACTCTCAATAATGACCCGATCGGCTAATTCTGGACTAAGAGTACGTAAAGGTGCAGCTAATACTCCTGCCACACCCCCCAGCCAAGCACTTAACATAAATACTCCCGTAAATAAACGAGGTACATTAATCCCCAATGCGCCAGCGATCGTTCTTTCTTGAGAGGCAGCACGGAGAATTTTACCCCAGCGAGTGCGGGTTAAAAATAACCACAGCCCTATGCCAATCAAAAAAGCGATAACAATAATAAAGAGGTTATAAATTGGATAGGTGCGCTTTAAAATAACCATACTTGTTTGTAACAGTGGTGGTAGAGATGTTGTTAGTGGCGCACTACCCCAAAATAAGCGTACCGAATCGTTAATAATCAAAACAAAGGCAAAAGTCAACAAGAGTTGAAAACTAACATCTTGTTTATAGATGCGACGCAAAAACAGGATTTCGAGGATACCACCAACCAGAGCCACAATTAAGGGAGCGATCGCTAAAGCCAACCAAAAATTCAACTTGCCTTGGATAACCAGACTATAACTCAGGTATGCTCCTAACATATACAAGCTACCATGAGCAAAGTTAAGGATACCCATCACTCCAAAAATGGTGGTTAAGCCAGCAGCGATGAGAAACAGCAGCATTCCATTCGTCAGTCCGTTGAGAAAAAAAATTAGCAGAGTTGACATTTTATTAGTTCGGAGTTCGGAGTTCGGTAGGGGCGGTTCGTGAGACAGTTGCGTTGCGGGGGTTCCCCCCGTTGAGCAAACTGCCGAACCCAAAGGGCGAACCGCCCTTACAGCTTACAGCCTGTTGCTTGTGGCGATCGCGTTATGGAGTCCCCTTCTACTACTACTATCGGCTCTAAAATGCGAAAATTATAGTCGGGGCTAGCAGCAGTTTTACCCCAAGTTACATTAGCGATCGCTTGATGGTCTGACTGACGCAATACTAATTTACCCATGGGTGCTTCGTATTCCAAACCTTCTAAAGCTTCAATGACTGCGGTTGTTTCCATTGTCCCTGCTGTATTTGCTGCCAGTGCCAGTAATTTTAGACCGACATAAGCATTCTGGGCATTATAGCTAGGATAACTTTGGTACTGTTGGCGGAACTGTGCTACAAAATTACGATTTACTTCCGTATCTGGTGTCTGCCACCAATACCGCGTCCCCACCCATTGACCGATGGGCATTTGTTCACCTAAAGCAGTTAATACCTCCATCGCTGCCCCCAACTCCATATAGACGGGAAATTGTTTAAATAAACCGAAACTATTAGCTTGACGCACAAAATTGATTAGATCGTTGCCCCACAAACTACACCAGATTGCTTCAGCCCCTGAATCCTGTAAAGTGGTAATAAAACTGTTGTAATCTTGCGCCCCAAGTTTTGGAAAAGCCGTCTTAGCCAGAAATTTAACTCCTTCTTTTCTCTCTTGTAGTGCTTGTTGAAAAAGTTCCCAACTCTGACGACCAAAAGCATAATCAGGACCAATAGTTGTCCACTTTTGATAGCCTTCGGTTGCAGCAATTTCGGCTCCAGCAGCAGAATTTTGGGGGCTGTTGATACTACAACGAAAAACAAAGCGGTTGCATAATTCTCCTGTCACTTTGGGACTAGCTGCATGAGTTACCATTAAAATCTTCTCTAACTCAGGAATTGCAGCAACTAAAGCTTCTCCGTTCCCTGAACTATCAATTCCCAATAAAAAATCTACTTTTTCTTGTAATACCAATCTTCTCGCCGTTTGCATGGGATCGCTTTCATCTTCAAAAATAACCTCCAGAGGCTTACCGTTAATACCTCCAGCTTGATTAATTTCTGCTAGAGCTAAATTGATACCATCTCGGGCAAATTCACCGTAAGTAGCAAATCCCCCCGTTAATAGATACATGGCACCAACTCGCACCGATTGCTTATCCTGAGTATTATTGCTATTACAAGCAATTAAAAACCCCATAGTTGCCCAGCCTAACTGCTGAAGAAAAGTACGCCGAGAACCCCAAAATTGCTTTGACCGATACATAACTCGATTGTTTGAGAGAATTCACCTAGTCTTAAAACTAATTTGGCTCTATTGTTTTCAGGGAGCTAAGCCAAAAAGTCTTATTGTCATAATACAACTAAGGGTGATAATTCTTTGAATCTCTTTGCCCTAAAGACGATCGATTCTAGAGCATCGATTTAGTAATCGAGAGCAATCATCAATTGGGAGGGAGAGAGAAGTGTCTCACAAGGTTAGGTTATTTTACAAATAGACGTATATTAATTAGGTTACAATTCTTCAATTTCGACTTTTCTTCTTAAAGGCATTGGTTTTGTATCTGCTTGAGGCAATGTAATTACTTCTCTTTCCTTAACTGTATTAGGTAGAAGTATAGGTAGAGGTTCTGGTTCATCCATCCAGTAACTGGCGACGGGTAGAGTATGTTCTAAATCTTCTAATAGTCGAGGAATGACCATAACAGCGTGTAATTCGCCAATTCTTTCTGCTTCGTGCATTCCTGCTTCGATGCCTACAGCTACATTAGCTACAGAACCGCGAATAATTGCTGTACATAAACCATCACCTATTTTCTCGTAGGAAGCTAATTGTACATCTGCCGACTTGAGCATTGCATCGGCTGCCCCTACCATAGCAGGAAAACCTCTTGTTTCTAATAAACCAATAGAACGATTACTTAGACGACTATAGCCTCTTCTTTTTTGTACTAATTCTACTAAATTACTACCAATGGGAAATATCGCTTCTAAGTTGGGCATAGGTCGAGGAATAACTAATTTAGATACGAGTTGCCCAAATTGTTCTGCTACTTTTGCTCCTTCTTCTACTGCTAGACGAACATCAGCAATATTACCTCGAACAATTGCTGTACAATGACCGCTACCGATTTTCTCGTAACCAACCATGATTACCTCTGCGGATTTGAGCATCATATCGGCAGTACCAACAATGGCGGGAAAACTGATAGTAGAAACTAAACCGAGAGCACTATCTTGGAATGGATGCTGTTTTGTATAGCCTTGCCTCTGAGAAGTTTGTTGTCTGCGATAGTCCAAATTAGCCATTCAGTATTTTTTTCCTCTAAAAATATTCCAGTGGAAGAATATAGTAGTTCCCTTATACTTAGTGTAGTCAGAAAAATAAATTAATGCTTAAGAAAATTCCGATAATTGAATTAAGTTTAACTAATAATCTATTGTAAGAAAGTACTTATCTATCATAACTGTTAATCTTCAACATCTGATTGCCACCTTTTTGAAACTCGTAGGCTACTTGTTGAATTTGGACTTGATAGCCTTGTCGATCGCACTCTTGAATTACAGACTCTACATAGGAGGATGGTTGACTATCTAATTGTAGCAAAGGAAAGATGCGAATTTCTGAACAGACACGCAGTAGTTCACGAATAGAGGATAGGTGAAAATCGATCGATCGCTGTTCGGAATAAAGAAAGAGAAAATGAGAACACAAACACAGTTCAAACTGATTATCTGACAAATCTAGATTAGGTAAAGATTGAGGTAGGTAACGCGCTTCTTTTTTTCCAGTCTCATAATCGGCTAAAAATTTCTTCATTGCTGCTAGACGACACTTGCCCAGTTGATCTGCATCGCGAAAATTTTTCCACACATAACGATGAGCATTTTGTTTGACCTGAGAAATAACTGTATCGTAGACAGCCTCAATTCTCTCTTCAATTTGCTGGGCAGAAAATTGATAAATAGGATCGAAAGATGTAACAGAATACCCTAACTCAGTCATTTCTGCATTGAAACTAGCAGGACCATCACCACATCCCAATATTTGGGCATTTAAGTCTGCTTCTGAAAGATTAAACATCAGTTTGTATTCTTCCAGATTTCTACCCCAGGGTACGACTTCTTTGAGCTTCATTAACTTCTTGTTTAAATTAAGATGAGATAAGTACCAAGCGCAAAATTATTTGTACATTCCATTTTTCCCTAACACCTAAACCCTAACACCTAAACCCTATCTCAACTATCCAATTAATGAGGACACGACTGGCGAGCTTTGCTCGTCAGCGTGAGATGTCCGTTTTGCACGACTACTTAGTTTCTATTTGGCATTAATTGCTGCCTCTACTAAACCTGGGACTTGTTGAATTTGCTCTCGATCGACCATTAGGTTGGTAACGGCTCTAAGAGAGTTTGAGCCAACTGCTAAAACAGCTACTCCCTTTTCGTTTAACTGTTCTACTAAAGTTTGCGCTGAAATTGATGTCGTATGGAAAATGACAATGTTTGTCTGAACATCTTCAGGATTAATTTCAATTCCCTGGATTTGATGTAGCCCTTCTGCCAGAATTTTGGCATTGATGTGATCTTCTGCCAGACGTTCCCTATGATGCTTCAAGGCATATAAAGCTCCTGCTGCTATGATCCCCGCTTGACGCATTCCTCCACCAAACATTTTACGGAATCTTCTTGCTCGCTCGATCGACTCTCTAGAACCGACTAAAGCAGAACCAATGGGCGCACCCAGTCCTTTAGAAAAACAGACACTTACTGTATCAAATGGCTGAGCATAGTCTGCTTCAGAAATACCTGTGGCAATACAAGCATTCCAAAACCGCGCTCCATCTAAATGAAATTTAAGTTTATGTTCCTGACAAACTTGAGCAATTGCCTTTATTTCTGAGAGTGGATAAACTTTTCCCCCACCGCGATTATGAGTATTTTCTAGACAAACTAATTTGGTTTTGGGAAAATGAACATCTGGAGGACGCAAAGTCTTAGTAAGGTCTGAGGCGTTAAAAATTCCCTGTTTACCTTGAACCAGATGGCACATTACACCTGACAAAACAGCAGGCGCGCCTCCCTCATAGTAGTAAATGTGGGCTTGAGATTCTACAATAATTTCATCTCCAGGTTCTGTATGAGTACGTAAGGCAACTTGATTGGTCATCGTGCCAGAAGGCATAAAAATAGCTGCCTCTTTACCAAGCAGTTCAGCCACATAACTCTCTAGTGCGTTAACAGTTGGATCGTCGCCAAAGACATCATCACCCACCTTCGCAGTAGCAATAGCCTCTCGCATTGCTGGTGTTGGTTGAGTAATCGTATCACTTCTAAGGTCGATTAGCATTACTTTTTATCTCACCATCAGGTTTGATTTTGTTACTCTTCAATTATTTATGTCCAGCTACTTCAGTACCTAGATATAAAAATATAGTATAAGTCGATTTTTCTTTTGAGGCGATCGAGCTATCTGTCATATTCATGTCATATTCATTCTGCATATTTAAAAATAACTATTCAACTTACACACTCAACGAGATAACACATGAAAATTAAATTAATGCCCTTTTTCGCTGGTGTTCTTACCTTTGCTTTTGTGGTTGCACCTTTAGCAGCACAGGCTTGTGATGGAAGTAAAGATAAAAGTGCTTCTGATTCTGATTTAACTGAACAAACTCAAACTAGCGTTCTTATTGAGGAAGCTATTATCAACTCCTAATTATAGGAATAGTCCGAACTAATTTAAATTCAAAACATCTTGCTTCTAAGTAAATAATCTAGGGAGGAATATTATTTTAAATAATTTCCCCCCTTTTTTGTGTTGATAAGAGATAGCACCTTTGTTAGAGTAAATCGCTACTCTCTTAAAGCTTTGACATTTTTGTGTCACATTTACCGATTAGACTTCTAAAATAATTAAGTAAATATAAAGAAAGTTAATCAAGCTCAAACCTGTAATAAATCAGATTTTTGATGCTGCTAAAAAACTTGACAGAGATTTTTTTTTAAAATAAACTAAAAATACGCATCGTAACGTTAACAAAATAGAATTTATAAAAGCCATGAAATCAGCAGAAAAACCACCCCAGCAGACTTCAGAATTAGAAATCAATTCAGAAGATTCAGCAATAGAAAAACGACAGGACAACGGCAAAAACAAAAGTAAATTTAGTGGATGGTTGCTAGCAATCTTGCTTTTAGGAGGAGGAACTGCTTTATGGCAAATATTTGTACCTTCATCCGCACCAAAGGCTCAGACTAGTACTCAAGCACCACCTCCTAGACCAGTCGAAACTATAGCTTTAACCACTGGTACAGGTAACAGACAAATCAGGTTATTAGGACAAGTAGAAGCAGGAGAAAGAGCTACTTTAAGTCCGCAAATTGATGGTACAGTCCAGAGAGTTTTAGTTCGAGAAGGCGATCGTGTTACCCCTGGAATGACTGTGGCGATATTAGATGATGCCGATCCCAGACTAGCTTTGGCTGAAGCAAGAGCCAGGTTAGCACAAGAAAGAAGTAACTTAGCTCGATTGCAAGTCGGTACTCGCCCTGAGATTATAGCCCAAAGAAGAGCAGAGTTAAATACAGCGATCGCTAGGGAATTAGAAGCACAAGATAATCTAGCCAGGATTTCTGGTTTAACAGAAGAAGGAGCATTATCACGCAGAGCATTAGTAGAAGCTAGAGCCACAGCCGATGCTGCTACTAGTGAGAAGTTTCGTGTCCAAGCTTTATTAGCAGAAGCACAGGCAGGCCCTACGAGGGAAGAAATTGAGGCACAACAAGGGTTAGTTGCTGCTGCACAAGCTGCGGTAGAACAAGCAGAGTTGGGAATGCAGCGCACGGAAATTAAAGCTGCTTTCTCTGGAATAGTTCAGTCGCGGGATGTCGATCCTGGCGATTACGTAGAGGTAAGCGATCCCATCCTAACTTTAGTGAGCGATCGATCTTTAGATATCTTTTTAGAAATTCCTGAAAGCTTAAGCGGACAAGTCGCACCAGGAATGAGAGTCACCCTAAATACTCGCGCATTACCTAATTGGCAGCAAGAGACAGAAATCACCGCAGTAGTTCCCACTGCCAATACATCTTCTCGCCGACAGTTAGTCAGAGTCAGTTTAGATAATCCACCCCAAGGATTGTTACCAGGGATGGCAATTCAAGCAAGTTTAGCTATGCCAGTAGAGAATGCAGATACTTTTATTGTTCCCCGCGATGCTTTAACCAGACGAGGTAATGAATGGTTGTTATTTGCAGTAAATGATAATCAAGCACAACAGTTAGAAGTAGAAATGGTTGCAGATTTGGGTAGTGAGGTAGTTATTGATAATCCTGAATTAGAAGAAGGGCAAAATATTGTAGTTAGAGGAGGAGATGGACTAAGAGATAGTGCTGCAGTGAAGGTAGTAAGTCATAAGTAATAATTATTGACCATAAATAACGGAATTAGCCAATGCTATTCATGACTATTGAACAATTTAAAGAAAATGATATTAAATACTCTAGCCAATTTGAATCATGCTCGAAAACAAAACCCACACTAAACATAAAACCAGTCTCGGTTTAAGAACAATCGATATTGTTGCTGCCTATACCTTACTGCGGATTGTTGTTGGCATTAATTACTTCAATCATGGGGCTACTAGAATTTTTAACATTCCTGGCTTTATGGATGCAATGGTTAATACTATGCAGGATTCTTGGATTCCTGAATTTTTGGTCAGAATTAATGCTGCTTTAGTACCGCCAGTAGAATTAATAGTGGGTGCGTTGATAACTATCGGTTTATTTACGCGGAGTGCTTTGATTGCCTGTTTTATTTTGATGATTGTCTTAATGTATGGTGTCACAATCACTCAAAAGTGGGATGTAGCTAGCAGCCAATTAATTTACAATATTGTCTTATTTATTCTGTTAGCAGGAGTAGGTTTTGATCGTATTTCTGTAGATGCTTGGTTAAGACATAAACGCGATATCGCCAAGCGAGGCACTTCGTGATCATCGCCTGTAGGGGCATTTCGCAAAACGTTCCTACTAATTTAAAACTTCGAGAAAATATCTATTTAAATCAGAATGATGAATCGATCGCACTTGAATTCTTTTTTCTTAAAAACGATGTTGCTTATCATGAGCTTACTTGGGACAATTATACTAAGTGTATCTCAACCAATTGTGGCGCAAACTGAAAGCAATCGCGACAATATCACCATACATAATTACTATACTTCTCCACCGTTTGAAGAAATTTATTACTACGCAATAGAAACAGAAGAAGGTTTAATCTTAATTGATACAGGTAGATTGCTTTCACAAGCTAGATACGCTCTTGAAAATTTACAGCAGTTTAATAAACCAATTCTGGCAATTCTGATTACTCATCCTCATACAGATCATTTTGGTGGATTACCAGTATTTTTAGAAGCAGCAGGTAGAGATATTCCTATTTATGCTTCTCAAATTACTTTTGACAGCATCCAAAGTGATGGACGTGGTTATATAGAAAATCGTAATCGGCAATTAGGACAAGATTTTCCAGATTTAGAAGAGATTCCTTTACCTAATTCTATTGTAGAGGACGGACAAACTCTTACTATTGATGGTGTTAATATTATTGCTTACGACTTCCCGACTAATGAATCTGATACGACTACAACTTACTATCTTCCAGCACAACAAGTGATGTTTATGGGAGACTTAGTTAATGGCAATAAAACCCCTGGTTTGTTTGAAGGAAACACTGGCAATTGGCTCAACACCTTAAGAGAAATTCAACAGAGATTTCCCGATCTTCAGCAAGTTTATCCTGGTCATACCAAACCCGATAGTCCCAATGTACTTATTACTGCTCAGATCGATTATATTGAAACCTTCCGCAACCTAGTAAGTCAATCACTAGAGAATGATGAAGTAGTTGATGATGAGGAAAAGCAAGATATTGCTGATGAGATAGAAAGGCTTTACCCAGATTACGAAACCTCACTTCTATTACCAGGATTAATCGAGATTAACATTAATGGAGTTGCTGAAGAACTTAAAGCTGAAAGTAATTAAGCAATATTTAATATAAATTAAAAGCGCGATCGGGCATGCCCTGCCAGCTACGCTGATCGCTAAATAAATCATTCATAATAATTAATTCAAATAAAAAAATGTTTATACAATTAGACACAGATAAGATTATTTTTAACGATACTAACAGTGAAGAAAGACGCGAATTAATCACTAAGAAATTATTTGAATTTAATCAATCTCAGTCTGAACAAGTCATTGAATGCGATCTCGCCTATGGCGAGGCACTGCGTGATCGCTTGAAAACCGATCGACCTAATTTTATCGAAGTTTATGCAGAAGTAAAACCACAAAAATTAGTTGGCGGTTTAATAAGTTATATTGATTGGGGTCAGTGGTTATATATAGATACAATTTGGGTGGATACAGACTACAGAGGACAAGGAATAGGAAAGTATTTAATTAAATCTGCCGAACAAAAAGCCATAAATAAAGGTATAAAAAGAGCCAGACTTTATACATTTGATTTTCAAGCTTTGAATTTTTATCAAAAACTTGGTTATACAGTTTATGGAGAACTTGAGGACTTTCCTGAAGGTCATACAATTTACTATTTAAAGAAAATTTTGTCTTAAATAACAACTAAAAATCAACTTTATTTATGTTTTTTGCTCATCTACCAAATAAAATCAAACTATAGTAAAAATTATGTCTTATAAAAAACCAAAGATAGTAATTATCGGTGCTGGCTTTGCGGGATTAAGAGCAATAGCAAATTTAGCCAAAGTTGATGCAGAAGTCTTATTAATAGACCGAAATAGCTATCATACTTTTGTGCCTTTGCTCTATCAAGTAGCTACTAGTTTTATACCTCCGAAAACTGTCGCCTATCCCTTGAACAAATATCTACGTTCTTGTAATAATGCCCGTTTCTTTCAAGCAGAAGTTTTAGCAATCGATTTCAAGCGTAAATTTATTACAACAGACCGCGAAAATATTAATTATGATTATTTGGTAATAGCTACGGGTAGTAAAACTAAGTTTCTTGGTATCGATGGCGCACCTAAACACACTTATCCCTTAAGAACATTAAATGATGCAGTAGCTTTGCGCGATCGCATTTTTAGTAATATAGAACGTGCTGTTACCTGCAATGATTGGGACAGACGGCAACAGTTGTTAACTTTTACCATAGTCGGTGGTGGTGCGACAGGAGTAGAATTAGCAGGGGCTTTACAGGAGTTAATTCAAACTATTTTAACGCAAGAATATACCGAACTCGATCCCAAACAGGTAAGAATAATACTCATCCATTCTAAACAAAGATTACTTGCTGATTTCCCCAAACATTTGGGAGACTACACTGGCAAACAACTACGCCGTCGCGGAGTCAAAATTCATTTTCAAACTCGCGTTCGTTCTGTGATGCCTGGAGTAGTAGAATTAGACGAAGGTACGATAATCGAAACAGCAACTATTATTTGGACAGCAGGAGTAGAAGCAAATCTTCCTAGTGATGCCGATAAAATATCTACCGCCAAAAGCGAGCAAGTTTGTGTACGTTCCACCTTGCAACTATTAGATTATCCCGAAGTTTATGCAGTGGGAGATGTGGCATACGTCGAGCACGACGGCAAACCATTGCTAGGAATTGCACCCGAAGCCTTGCAGCAAGGGACAGCAGTGGCTAGTAACTTAAAACGACAGCTTCAAAAATTATCTCCCAAACCTTTTAATTATTTCAACAAAGGAACAGCAGCTATAATCGCTCGCAATGCAGGAGTTGCCTATCTATTTGGCAGAATTCCCCTCCAAGGCTGGTTTGCTTGGCTTCTATGGTTAGCTATTCACTTATATTATCTTCCTGGTTTATCCAATCGCTTAATAGTTTTAAAAAGTTGGATTGAAGATTATTTCACAGGAAAACGTAACCTTAGTCCTACTGTTTCTCAATCAAATAAACTTTCTTCTGATTACGCAGAATCTCAAAAATCACCTTCTTACAATAAATAAATTAGGAGTCAAACACAAAATGAAATATATTCCTTTAGCTGCTCGTATTTGTCTTTGCATCATCTTTATTAACTCAGGAATTGGTAAAATTTTGGGTTTTGCTGGCACAGCTGAAATGATGGCAAATACTGGTTTACCTATCCCCGAAGTTTTATTGATTTTTACGATCGCTTTTCAATTACTTGGGGGTCTTTCTTTGTTATTTGGTTACAAAGTCAAGATTGGTTCAATTCTACTGATTTTATTTTTAATTCCTGCAACTTTAGTATTTCACAATCCCCTCGCAGATCCTGGTGAAATGAATTCTTTTCTCAAAAATATTGGTCTAATTGGCGGATTGTTAATGACTATTTATGCTGGTGCTGGTGCATTAAGTATTGACAGTTCTACAGAGAAAACACAACGCCGACAAGAAGTAACAACTAATTAAGAAGTAACAACTAATTATTGACCGTTGTAGGAGCGAATGGCTGTTCGCCCCTACCTATATATAAATAACAATTAACAATTAAAACAAATGAGCTTAATTAGAACCGCCGTTCGTTGGCGACACGGCACAGGAGTATTATTTTGCCTTTTAGCACTATTCGGCATTCTTGCTTTATTCCAATTACCTTTAGAATTACAACCAGGAGGCGATCGACCTGAAATAAGTATTACTACTCCCTATCTGGGTGCTTCTCCTGCGGAAGTAGAAGATTTAGTAACTCGTCCTATTGAAGAAAGATTAGAAGAGGTTCAAGGAATACAGGAAATTACCAGTACCAGTCGGGCAGGTATTAGTACCATTAATGTGGAGTTTGACTGGGATAGCGATATCGATCGATCTTTAGTCGATGTTCTTAATAAGTTACAGCAAGTAGAAGCACTACCCACAGAAGCGGATGAGTCCGATGTAGAGGTAGTAAGCGGTAGTAGTAGTCCGATGATGTGGGTAATTTTGACACCCAAAGAAGGCTTTACTGCTGATGATTATCACTATCGGGATTTGGTGGATGATATAGTTGTCCCTCGCTTCCGTCAAGTACAGGGTGTAGGACAGTTTTTAGTCTCTGGCGGGAGAGAAAGAGAAGTTGAAGTAGTAGTCGATCCTAAAGCCTTAGCCGATCGCAATCTTACCATTGGCGATGTAGCTAGTAGTCTCCGCAATAATAACCGAGATATTCGCGGAGGCCCTTTAGTATTAGGAAGAAGAGAGTATCGTGTTAGAACTGTTAGTCGGATTAATGATGTTGAACAATTAGAAGGATTTGTACTGCGTCGGGATGAGTCAGGGACGGTTTATCTGGGGGATGTGGCAGAAGCCAGAATGGGTCGCGCTATCCAAGATAGAGCTTTAATTAGAAATAACGAACCTGCGGTTGCTGTCGGGATTATTCGCCAAGTAGGGGGCAATGTCCCTGAAATATCCGCAGGAATCAGAGAAGCTTTAGTAGATTTAGAAGCCAGATTCGATCGCGAGGGAGAAGGGATTGCCTTTGATATTCCCTATGACGAAAATGACTATATTAATGAGTCGATTTCTTTTGTCCAGAGTAATCTATTTATCGGTGCAATTCTGGCAGCTTTAATATTATTGTTATTCCTGGGTTCATTAAGAACAGTTGGTGTAATTGCGATCGCGATTCCCACTACTTTGATTACAGTCTTTATTGTTTTCTATATCTTAGGTCGTACCCTGAATGTAATTAGTTTAGCAGGGTTAGCCTTTGCTGTGGGGATGGTGGTAGATAATGCGATCGTTGTTTTAGAAAACGTCTTTACCCATATGCAGCAAGGTAAAACGCCGATGAAAGCTGCGATCGATGGGACTCAGGAAGTAGGTGGCGCGATGTTAGCTTCTACTTTAACTACCGTGGCAGTGTTTGCACCTATCGTCTTAGTTACAGGGGAAGCAGGACAACTATTTTTTGATATAGGGATTGCTCTTTCCGCTTCCGTAATGTTTTCCCTATTTGCTGCCTTAACCCTAATTCCCATGTTAGCGGGACTGTTTCTCAAACGAGCAGAAGCCGATCAAATGTTGGCAGGAGGAGAATACAGAGTTGGTAATTGGTTAGAACGTGCTGTGCACCAAAATTCAGCAATTTTCCGCCTTTTACAAACTAAATTAGAGAATTTTCTGCTAAAAACCGTCCGTTGGTCACTAGGAAGAGGCAAACTGAAACGTCGTTTATTTGTTTTAGCACTCCCCATAATCTTATTATTCACTAGTTTCCAACTACTTCCTCCTGCTGACTACCTCCCCGAAGGAAACCGCAACATAATTTTATGGCTAGCTGAACCCTTTCCAGGTACGAGTATTCCCGAAGCAGTAGAACTTTCTCAAGCACCAAGAGATTTTATTCGAGAACAATCAGGAATCATGCGGACTATTTACGTCCATCGTCCAGGATTAAGAGCAATTGCGGGTTTTGTCGAACCAGAATTAGCTACAGGTAATAATTTAGACAATCTAGTTAACCGTCTGCGAGAAGCGGGGGCAAATTTCCCTGGTTATCGGTTTCTTGTACCCAGGCGTATATCTATTTTCCGCGATCCTGGTAAAGAATTCGAGGTACAAATTATCGGCGAAGACTTAGAAGAATTAAACCAACTACAACAACAAATAACCCCACAAATTAGACAGTTAGCAGGAATTCAAAATGTTCGTTCTAATTTTGTTACTGGTGCGCCAGAATTACAAGTAATACCCAACCGCGAACGTCTAGCAGAAGTAGGATTATCAGAATCAGAAATAGGTGATATGATTCAGGCTGCTTTAGGTGGTTTGCGAGCCTCTGAATTTGTTGATGGTAAACGAGAAATAGATGTCACCGTCGAATTACAAAATACCTTTGTTGAAACCCCTGAACAACTCCGCCAACTAGCTATTTATAATGGTTCTGGTCAAAGGGTACAATTATCAGACGTAGCAGAAGTCTTAGAAACCACTGGTGCTGATGCTATCAACCATGTAGACTTAGAGCGATCGATTACCCTAACTGCTAGTGTATCCAGAGAAGCACCTCTAGGGGCATTAATCGATCGAACAGAAGAAGAAATTCTCGAACCACTGCGTAATAGTTTACCTCCTGGCTTCCGTTTAGAATTAGCAGGTTCAGCAGATGTTTTAGCGGAAACCCTGTTCCAGTTAGGCTCTACTTTTTTACTATCTCTAGTAATTACCTATCTGCTACTGGTTGCTTTATATCGCTCTTTTACTTACCCCCTACTAATTATGGCAACCGTACCAATGGGGATGACTGGCGCATTATTATCTCTAGTAATTGCCAATGCTATCCCTGGTGTAGTTGTTCCCCTCGATATGATTACAGGGTTGGGTTTTGTAATTCTGACTGGGGTAGTAGTAAACAATGCTATTCTCTTAGTCGATCGCGCCTTACAACTCCAAGCAGAAGGTATGGAATATGATGCTTCTCTCTATTATGCCGTAGGCGATCGCTTGCGACCAATTTTTATGTCAGCAGGAACTAGCGTACTGGGGATGTTACCTCTAGCTGTCCTTCCAGGTAAAGGCGCGGAACTCTATCAGGGTTTGGGTATCGCTCTAACAGGTGGTTTGGCTTTATCTACTTTCTTAACTCCGACAGTAATTCCTGCTTTGATGGGATTATTACAGGATTTCAAACCAAAAAGAAGTAAACAAGAGCAAGAACGTCAACAAGAAGAATCTAGGGAGTTAGTCAAATAAAGGTCTAATTCTTGAATTTTGAGGGAAAACATTTATGATTAAGATCGATCGCACTAACAGCGCATTTGTAGGTCTAGATTTATATACAGTTGCCGAACGTCATCAATCAGGTTTGGTTGAGGCAATCATTAAAGAGCAAATCAAATCTTGGAAATCTAACCCTTATTTTTTGTCAGCGAGCGTCCATCAAAGTTTGGATGGCGTTCGTGTCTTCACCTATAGTCAATGGCAGCCCAAATTCGACCATCGTAGCTTGCCACGTCCAACCATTTTTGGAGAATTTTTTCCTCCTGATTCCCTACAGCTAGAAGTTACTGCCAGTCGTTCGATTTCGGCAGAAGTTGAAATTATTGTAGGAGAACGCATTACTCACCTGGCTGAGTTTCGGATGATGCCATCAAATCAACTAGAAATGGTGAAGCGAACAACGGCTGAACTAGATCGAGCAATGAACGATACCCCAGGACTAATTTCTGCAACATTTCACCGTAGTTTAGACGGAACGCGAATGTTTAATTACGGACAATGGAAAAGTAAAGAAGCGTTTGAGGCGATCCTCAAGCAGCCAGGTTTTAATCCAGATAAACCCTACTGGGAAGGGTTAGCACGAAATGAATTTCATTTATACAATGTCGTTCATGTTGAGGAAGCTACCTAAAATTTCAGTTACAACTAATAAAATAAACTTCGATTGCTGTTTTTCTTAATTTTGTCGTAAAGCGCGGTCAGCTTCGCTGGCTCGGAACGAGATCGCTGTTTCTTTTAATTATGTAGTGAAATGGGATCTCGTCTATACAAGTTCAGTAGCTCGAAAAACTACGAAAGAAGTGACTTCCTCCTGCGATTTATCGCAGGCTTCCCACTCTCGCGAGTAGGCATTTTCTATCCTACGCCACTTATCTAAAACACGTTGGTACAAACGATATGT
>JAAUYH010101144.1_pt1 | contig 19492 bp, 16 predicted proteins | sample 7278061 | NCBI WGS metagenome assembly JAAUYH01 (sample SAMN14350203, study PRJNA611818) | marine sediment metagenome | isolation source: surface marine sediment (0.6m) | place: French Polynesia: Moorea | collected 2018-08 | reverse complement strand
TCAGGCCTCGCAGCGCGGCGAGCTCGAACTGCCATCGCTGCACTCGCCATTCTGGGCCCCTGACGCTGAAGCGGTGATCTCGACCGCGACCGAGGCGATGACGGCGACGACTCTGGACCTGATGCCTCGCAACGGGGGATGACGGCTCGGGCGGATCTGCATTCGCGCTGCGTCCTCGCGGTCGAAGTGTAACGACCGCCGAAGCGCCGGTACAGCGCTGCGACGGTCGTATTCTCCTCCCCAGGAGAACTGGTGCGTGGCTCGCCCGCTATTCGGAGGACGGCACGTAGGTGCCGAGCCGATGGTGCAGAGAATTGATCTTGGCGAGCTCGTCGCGATCTTCGGTATTGCGGGCATGGCTTTCGAGCGCGCGCCGCAGCAGTTTGAAATCGGTAGTCGAAAAGAGCGCGCGGGCACGCGAGGGTTCGCTGCTCGGCGTTTCGGTATCGGTGTCGCTCATCGTGTATCTCTCTCCGTGAGGGGATGGTGATAGAGCTAATGGAAGCAATAGATGGTTCCCGCAAGGCCGCGTTTCGCGAAGCCTTGCGAGAACCCCCTCTCCACCTCGTACTAGGCCGCTTCGAACTGGTTCATGGTGTTGTCCTTGCCGCCTGCCTTGAGCGCCGCTTCACCGGCGAAGTACTCTTTATGGTCGTCTCCAATATCGGATCCGGCCATGTTCTGGTGCTTCACGCAGGCGATGCTCTGACGGATCTCTTCGCGTTGCACGTTCTTGACGTAACCGAGCATGGCCTGTTCGCCGAAGTACTCCTTCGCGAGGTTGTCGGTGCTGAGCGCTGCGGTGTGATAGGTCGGCAGCGTGATGAGGTGGTGGAAGATTCCGGCGCGCTTCGATGCGTCCGCCTGGAACGTCCGGATCTTCTCGTCGGCCGCAATGGCGAGATCGCTTTCGTCGTAATCCGCACTCATCAGCTTTTCGCGGTCGTAGGCCGAGACGTCCACGCCCTCTGCTTCCCAGGCATCGAAGACCTGTTGGCGGAAATTCAGGGTCCAGTTGAAGCTTGGCGAGTTGTTGTAGACCAGTTTTGCGTTGGGAATGACTTCGCGAACACGATCAACCATTCCTGCAATCTGCTCGACATGCGGCTTCTCGGTTTCGATCCACAGCAGGTCGGCGCCGTTCTGCAGCGAGGTGATGCAGTCGAGGACGCAGCGGTCTTCCCCGGTGCCGGCGCGAAACTGGAACAGGTTCGACGGAAGGCGCTTGGGCGACATCAGTTTGCCATCGCGGCTGATGAAGACCTGGCCGTTGGAAATGCTGGCCGGATCGACTTCTTCGCAATCGAGGAAGGCGTTGTACTGGTCGCCGAGGTCGCCGGGCTCGGTCGAGTAGGCGATCTGCTTGGTCAGGCCAGCGCCGAGCGAATCGGTGCGAGCGACGATGATGCCGTCTTCCACGCCCATCTCGAGGAAGGCGTGACGGATCGCGCGGATCTTTTGCAGAAAGTCTTCGTGCGGGACGGTGACCTTCCCGTCCTGGTGACCGCACTGCTTTTCGTCGGAGACCTGATTCTCGATCTGCAGCGCGCACGCACCAGCCTCGATCATCTTCTTGGCAAGCAGGTAGGTCGCTTCGGCGTTACCGAAACCGGCGTCTATGTCGGCGATGATCGGAACGACGTGGGTTTCGTAATTGTCGATCGCGTTTTCGAGACGCTTGGCTTCCATGTCGTCACCGGCTTCGCGTGCCGCATCGAGCGCGCGGAACATGCCGCCGAGCTCGCGGGCGTCGGCCTGCTTGAGGAAGGTGTAGAGTTCTTCGATCAAGGCGGGGACGCTCGTCTTTTCATGCATCGACTGGTCGGGAAGAGGGCCGAAATCGCTGCGAAGCGCGGCGACCATCCAGCCGGACAGGTAAAGGTACCGCTGCTTGGTCGAACCGAAATGCTTCTTGATCGAGATCATCTTCTGCTGCGCGATGAACCCATGCCAGCACCCGAGCGACTGAGTGTAGGCAGCCGGGTCTGCATCATAGGCGTCCATATCGGCGCGCATGATGCCTGCGGTGTACTTGGCAATGTCGAGGCCGGTCCTGAAGCGATTCTGGATCGCCATACGAGCGGCGCTTTCGGCGTCGATCGCGGCCCAACTCGGACCGTTACCGTCGATGAGTTGACGCATGTGGGCGATTTCGGTCTGGTAGGTCATGTCTGGGGGTCTCCTAATATCCTTGGGGAGGTACACGATCCTTATGCGCTGCTGCACTGCAGCATGACAGGAAAACTTACACACTTTCTTGTCTGTATGGGGCATATTTCGGCACTTCTTGTGTGAAGTTGTAAATTAGTTTACAGAACGAGAATGTCCGACAATGCCCTCCTTGCCGGTCCCGCTTTGCGCCGCTTGCGCAAACGCGAAGGCCTGACGCAAGCCGCGATTGCGGCCTCGCTTGGCATTTCGCCGAGCTACCTCAACCTGATCGAGCGCAACCAGCGCCCGCTTTCTGCGCGTGTGCTGGTGCAGGTGATCGAACGCTACGATTTCGATCCAAGATCGCTTCGCGAAGACGAGGCCATTGGCGGTGTCGATGGGCTTGCGCGTCGAATGAACGACAAGCGTTTCGCGGATCTCGGAATAGATCGGGAGGAAGTGCAAGAATTCCTTGCCGCCGCACCTCAGGCCGCAGCCGCGTTCGCTCGTCTTTATGACAACGTTGGGGCGGAGGCGGCGCGGCAGGAAGACCCCGCGGGGGATGCAAGACAAGCCATTGAACGCTGGCAGAATCATTTCGCCGATCTGGATGATGCCGCCGAAAGCCTGTCGGACGAGCTTCGTCTGTCGAGCGGAGACATCAGCGCTGCGTTGAGGTCCAGGCTGCGTGAAAAGCACCAGATCACCGTTCGTATTCTGCCCGCCGAAGTGATGCCGGGTTTGATCCACCGGCTCGATTTGCACGCGCGGCAATTGCAACTCTCCGAAATGCTTCCCGGAGCTGCGCGGCGCTTCCAGATTGCGCGGCAGATCGGCGCGCTCGAACAGCGCGAAGGGATCGAGTTGCTAGTTGCCGGTGCGAATTTGCCATCGAGCGAAGCGCGCGCAGCGTTCCGCGAGCATGTTACCGACTATCTCGCCGGCGCACTGCTGATGCCCTATCGAAGATTCCTGCGGGCGTGCGAGCAGACCGGATATGACCTAGCCGTTCTCCAGCGCCGTTTCGCTTCGAGCTTCGATCAGGTGGCGCAGCGGCTGACCACGCTCCAACGCATAGGAGAGCGGGGGTTACCCTTTTTCAGTGCCCGGTTTGGACGGACGGGGCGCATGGTCGGATTCACTGCCGGTGCCAGTGGAGCAGTCTATCCGCTCGATGGAGCGCGGTGGCCGGCTTGGGCGCCCTATGCCGCCTTTGAAAGCCGCGGGACGATGCTTACCCAAGCGGTTACATTCGGAGAGGGTGAGGCGACTCCAAAACACTGGTTCACCATTGCCCGGACGATCGAAGTGGACGGAGTAGCCTGCTCTGCAAGGCGCTCGATCGTACTCGGCGTTGAAGCCCGCTTTGCCGGAGAACTCGCACAGGCGCGTGGCGTTTCTCTCGATCTTGCCGATGCCGTGCCGCTTGGTGTGGGATGTCCACGCTGCGGCAGGGCCGATTGCCTGACACCGGCACCACCGCGATTGGCCCGATCTCTCGAACTCTAGGCACAGGGCCCGATTTCACAGCTCGTTAACCGCCGAAACGCCCGCGTTCCGGGGGATTGAACGGGGGTTGTAAGGTTTACCGACACTTAATTTCTCATCGCTAATGCGGTCGCACCGTTAACGTTGCGAGCAAAGCGCAAAAGCGATGATCCGCCTGTTCAAGCACTACATACCGCATGCCGTGCTGCTACTCGGCCTGCTCGATTTTGCGCTGCTGATGCTGGCTGGCGAACTCGCGTGGCAAGTGCGAGCGGCGCAGATCAGTATGGATCCGGGACTCTTCGTCGACCGCTGGATCCCACTTGCCGGGTCTGCGGGGGTGGTCTGGCTCGCAATGATTGCCGTCGGGGTTTACGGGCCTTACGCCTTGCGGTCATTGCGTTTCGCAGGCGCCCGCCTGCTTGTTGCGATCAGTCTCGGCATCATCGCGCTCGCGTTCATAGACTTCCTGATACAGGGTGAGACATTCTGGCGTTCGACCCTGCTTTACGCGATGGGCTTCGCGATCCTCGTGCTCGTCGTGGACCGGCTATTCCTCAACAGTTTCCTTGGCTCGTCCGCGTTCAGGCGGCGCGTCATGGTGCTCGGCGCAGGTGATCGAGCCCAGCGACTTCGCATGCTTGGAGACAAACAGGAAAGTGGCTTTGCGATCGTTTCCTACATCGCGATGAGTGAACCAGAGCGGGTTGTCGAAGAAGCGATCCCTCGCGAGGCAATCCATGACCTGGGACGCTTCGTCGAAAACCTCGGAGTGAGCGAAGTCGTGCTTGCGCTTCAGGAGCGCCGGAATTCGCTGCCGCTAAGCGATCTCTTGCGGATCAAGACGAAAGGCGTTCACGTAAATGACTTCTCGAGCTTTCTCGAACGCGAAACGGGTCGCGTCGACCTCGATACGGTCAATCCGAGCTGGATGATCTTCTCGGACGGGTTTTCGTCGGGAAGAATGTTCTCAAGCGCAATCAAACGCGTGTTCGATATCACCGCCAGCCTGATCCTGCTTTTGCTGACATTTCCGATAATTGCGATTTTCGCAGTGCTTGTGAAGCTCGACAGCAAGGGCCCAGCCTTCTTCAGACAGGAGCGCGTCGGCCTCTACGGTGAGACCTTTCATCTGATCAAGCTGCGCTCGATGCGGACGGACGCCGAGAAAGACGGCGCGAAGTGGGCCGAGAAGGACGACCCACGCGTTACCCGTTTGGGCCGCTTCATCCGAAAGGTCCGCATCGACGAGCTTCCGCAAACCTGGAGCGTCCTCAAGGGCCAGATGAGTTTCGTCGGCCCCCGCCCTGAAGTTCCCAAATTCGTCGACGATTTGCAGGAAGAAATTCCGTTCTACGGCGAACGCCACATGGTCAAGCCCGGCATCACCGGCTGGGCCCAGATCAACTACCCCTATGGCGCTTCAACCGAGGACAGCAGGAAGAAGCTCGAATACGACCTTTATTACGCGAAGAATTACACGCCCTTCCTTGATTTCGTGATACTGCTCCAGACCGTCCGCGTCATCCTTTGGCCCGAGGGTGCGCGCTGATGCCTGCTCTTGATGTCATCGTTCAGTATGTCGGACTCTTCGGCTACCTTGTTGGAGCTGTCCTGAGCGCCGGAGCTTGCTTGTGGATCGCGCGATATGGAGACCGGGCTCGGCCGGATCGTAGCGCCGTGCTCGTCGCGAGCGGTCTCACCGCTTTGTGGTGCGGTCTTTCGGCCTCGTTCGGTGCACACGAAGCGGCGGTCGTGCTGGCCGAAACGGCGCGCGATCTCGCTTTGATCATTGTAATCTTCAATCTCTTCTCCGCTGACGGCCGCGACGAGAGTTTGAAGCCTACGCGACCGGTTGTTCTGACGCTGGTCCTGGTTTCGTTGTTTCAGCCCATACTGTTGATGTTCGACGCACGTTTCGGTGCCTATCCGGAACTCGCGCAACTCACTTTCGAAGTCTCGGCCGTACTGCACATGCTTGTCACGATCGGGGCGCTCGTCCTGCTGCACAATCTCTACGCCGGCGCTGCCGCTTCTTCGCGTCAGATACTGCGTTGGAGCGGCATCGCGCTGGCGGGCATCTTCGCATACGATCTAAATCTCTTCACCATCTCGTATCTTAGCGGCGAGGAGCCCGGCGTCTTTGCTGCCTTGCGGGGAATGATTGCCGGACTGATGGTTGTCCTGCTGGCGTTCGGTTCGAATGAAACCAGCGCGGGACTTCAGTTTCGACCATCCAGGGCAGTGGCTTTCCAGACCCTGTCGCTGCTGGTGATCGGCAGTTATCTCCTTCTTATGCTGTTGGTGACGCGTTCGCTCGCCGTCCTCGGCGGCGACATTGCGCGGGTCAGCCAGGTTGCGTTTGTCGTTCTCGGCGTGATCGCGGCGATCGTATTCCTTCCGTCCCAGCGAGTGCGCGGCTGGTTCCGAGTCACCGCGACGAAACACCTCTTCCAACACCGCTATGACTATCGCGAGGAGTGGTTGCGGTTCACGCGTACCATCGGGCGCGGATCCAGTGGCAACCCCAGCTTCCATCAACGCGCGGTCCAGGCTGTGGCCGACATCACTGATAGTCCGGCGGGCCTGTTGCTAATCCCCAACGAAGAAGCGCAATTGGAGCTTTCTGCGCGCTGGAATTGGGCAACCATCCAGGTTCCGGCCATCGCAGCCGAGTTTGCTCTTTCGGGCCTGTTGGAACAGCACCATCACATCATCGATCTCGATCAAGTCCGCTCAGGTCAGGACATGCACGGAGAAGTTGCGCATGTGCCCGCATGGCTGGTGGAGGCCGATGACGCCTGGGCATTGGTCCCATTGATCCATTTCGACCGTCTCGTTGGGACTATCGTTCTGGCCCGCCCCAGGGTTGAACGTCGGCTCGACTGGGAGGACTTTGATCTCCTGAGAGTCGTCGGTCAGCAGCTTGCCAGCTATCTCGCGGAGCAATCGGGGCAACAGGCGCTGATGGATGCGAGCCGGTTCGACGAATTCAATCGCCGAATGGCGTTCGTCATGCACGACATTAAGAATCTGGCCAGTCAATTGTCGCTGTTGTCGACCAATGCCCAGAAGCACGCGGAGAATCCCGAGTTTCGCGCCGATATGCTTGTCACGTTGAGCAAGTCGTCGGAGAAGCTCAACGCCCTCCTAGACCGGCTGGGTCGCTACGGCTCCGGTCACGCGCCAACCGTGCGGGAGGTTGAACTCGGCACGATTGCCCGCAGTGTATCCAGCCGCTTCAAACGCGTTCATCCGGTTACGGTTTCGCGTGGAGAGCCCGTCACCGTTCTGGCCGATGCCGAAGGGCTGGAACAGGCCCTGATCCATCTCGTCCAGAACGGGATCGACGCATGCAAGGCGGAAGAGCCGGTGTTTCTGAGTGTCACCAGCGACGGCATTCACGGCCAGATCGACGTCATCGATTCCGGATGCGGGATGTCGCCTGAATTCGTTCGCAACGGACTGTTCAAGCCGTTTGTGTCCTCGAAAGAGGGTGGTTTCGGTATCGGCGCGATGGAAGCGCGGGAGATGATCAAGGCCATGGGCGGACGAACCGAAGTGGAATCGCGCGAAGGGGTGGGCACGCGGTTCAGCCTGATCCTTCCAATCGCCGAGGCCGCTCGCCTCATCGACGACGTTGCATTTTCGCATTCGCAACACTCATCCGAAACAAACGAGGCCGCGTGATGGCTGACAAGAAACCAACCCTTCTCGTGATCGAAGACGATGAAGGCCTGCAGGCCCAGTTAAAGTGGGCCTATGACGATTTCGAGGTTGTTATCGCGGGAGACCGTGACAGTGCCATTGCCGCATTACGCAGTGAAGCGCCGGCCGTTGTTACGCTCGATCTCGGTCTGCCGCCCGACCCGGACGGTACGACCGAAGGTTTTGCCGTGCTCGATGCAATCATGGAACTGAAGCCCGATACCAAAGTAATTGTCGCCAGCGGCCATGGTGCACGCGAGAGCGCCCTGCAGGCGATCGAGCGCGGCGCGTATGATTTTTATCAGAAGCCCGTCGACATCGATGCGCTGGGCCTGATCGTCAGGCGAGCCTTCAATCTTCATGCTATCGAAGATGAGAATCGCAGGCTCATCGCCAATAGCGGCGAAGACAAGACCGTGCTCGGGCGTCTCATCACTGGTGCTCCCGAAATGGTGAAGGTGGCGCGCACGATCGAGCGCGTGGCCGGCACAAGCGTTTCCGTGATGCTTCTTGGCGCAAGCGGGACCGGCAAGGAATTGCTGGCGCAGGGGCTTCATGAAGCGAGCGACCGCTCCGATGGACCGTTCATCGCGATCAATTGCGCCGCAATTCCGGAGAACCTGCTCGAAAGCGAACTGTTCGGGCACGAGAAGGGCGCTTTCACCGGAGCGGTGAAAACCACCGAAGGCAAGATCGAAAGCGCCAATGGCGGAACTCTGTTCCTCGATGAGGTGGGCGACATCCCTTTGCCCTTGCAGGTCAAGCTATTGCGTTTCCTGCAGGAGCGCACGATCGAACGGATTGGCGGGCGAAAGACCATTTCCGTCGATACGCGGATCGTTTGTGCGACGCATCAGGATCTTGAAAAGATGATCGGCGAGAACACCTTTCGCGAGGATCTGTTTTATCGCCTGGCCGAAATTATCGTGCGCATTCCGACGCTTGCGGAACGCCATGGCGATGCCGTGCTGTTGGCGAAGGCGTTTCTTAAGCGCTTTGCCGCAGAAATGAATCCAACGGTGACCGGGTTTGGGCCAGACGCCTTGGCAGTGATCGATGCGCACGATTGGCCCGGAAACGTCCGCGAACTGGAAAATCGGATAAAGCGAGCTGTCATCATGGCGGATGGAAAGCTTGTCAGTGCGGACGATCTCGATCTCGGCGAAGCCGAAGACGAGCCGAACGAAGCGCTAAATCTCAAATCGGCACGCGAGCAGTCTGACCGCCGGGTCATCCGGCATGCCTTGGCGCGCAGCGACGGTAACATATCCAGCACCGCCAAACTGCTCGGTATCAGCCGACCGACACTTTACGACCTTCTCAAGCAATACGATCTTCATGCATAGTCGAAGCCTGCTCTGGTTTGTGGCAGCGACTGCGCTTGCTTTGGCGGGTTGTTCTGGCTCGGATAACGCGGATGACAACACCGGGATTTCAGGAAGCGCAGAATTCGTTCGCCTCGTCGAAGATGCACGGTTTGAAGCCGACCGCGGCAATCTCGCGCAAGCCGGGCAATTGCTAGACGAAGCACGCGAGATCGAACCCGAGAATCCCGGACTCTGGGTCGATATCGCTCGATTGAGATTCAGGGGCGGCGAACACCTGACAGCATTGGAGGCTGCGGACTTTGCGCTCGAGCTGGGGCCGCAATACGCTCCGGCATTGCTGATGCGGGCGCAGCTGGTACGCGATGCCCATGGCTTGTCCGCTGCATTGCCATGGTTCGAGGCGGCCATTCGCGCCGATCCAAGAAATCCCGAATTGCTTGCCGACTACGCGGCGACCCTGGGTGATCTCGGGCGCTACAAGGACATGCTGGCCGTGGTCCGCAAACTGGCCGGAATTGAACCGCGGCATCCGCAAGTGTTTTATCTTCAGGCCGTGTTGGCGACCCGGGCGGGGGAGACGGTCCTTGCGCGCAGCCTGCTTTCGCGATCGGGTCTGGTCGAACGAGAAGTGCCTGCCGCGATCCTGCTCAATGCCCTGATCGACATGCAGCAGGCGACACCGGACAATGCGGTGCAATCACTCCAACAACTTGCAAATCGGCAACCGGGCAACATTCGTCTGCTGGAATTGTTGGCAAAGGCGTTGTGGCTGAGTGGTCGCGATACGGAACTGATCGAACAATTTGGCGAGCGCGCTCGGGCTGGGGATGCATCACCGTATCTTGCCGAACTCGTCGGTCGTGCGCATGAGCGAATGGGAGATCGAATTGCGGCAGCTGCATTTCTGGACCGCGCGGCCTCTAACCGGGAGGTCCGATGGGCAGTGCTAGGCAATACCGTTGCTGGTGGTTCGACATTGCCTGGTCCGACCGTGCAATTGCGGCAGATGATCTCGGGGCAGGACCCGTCCGGGGCCGAAGCGTTCGCCAGGGAACTGCTCGACCGGTTTCCGAAATCATCCGATGTTCGCGCCCTGGCTGGTGATGCCATGCTTGCTGGCGGGGATGCCGAATCCGCGCTTGACTTCTACGGGACGGCAGCATCGGTGCGGCGGCCCTGGCCTTTGACACGCAAGATTGTCGCAGCTTACCGAGCCTATGGAGACAACCGGGCGGCGGATACCCTGCTCATCCGGCACTTATCAGGCGAACCGAACAACACCGAGGCATTGGCGATGCTGGCCGAGCGTAGCGCGCTGGCAGAGGATTGGTTGCGAGTTGCTGTCCTGCTGGATCACTCCATCTCCATGGGGGCAGGGCATGATCCGCGATTGCTGACAATGCGGGCTCGGGCGGCAGAAGCGCTCGGCAACGACCAGGAAGCAGAGCGATTTCGCGACCGGGCGCAAGCGCTGCAACCTGTTGGATTTGTCGCCAACTAGGTAAGACATTCTCGACATTGACGGCTGTGCCGGGCAGGGGCCATTCGATGTCGGCAATCGCTCGCCTGTTCGATCCAATGGTCCGCCTGTTGATGCTGGCACTGCTGCTCGCAATCGTCTTCCCTGTACCTGAAAGTCACGAAGCGATCGGCCAACTCGTCGCCAATGGAGCGGTATTCTTCCTGTTCTTGCTCAACGGATTGAGACTTCCGCGCGACCAGGTTCTGCGCGGGGTGCGCGACTGGAGATTTCACGGCGCGCTTGCCCTATGGGTGTTCGGCGCGATGCTGTTGGGCGGTTGGGGCTTATGGCAAGCGACTGGCTTGATCATCCCCCCGCTACTGGCGCTCGGATTCCTCTACCTGGGTGCGCTTCCGTCGACGGTTCAATCGGCGACGGTCTACACTTCGATTGCCAATGGCAATGTCGCGCATGCAGTCGTTGCGGCAGCATTGCTCAACGTCCTCGGTGTCTTTCTGAGTGCTCCCCTTTTCGCCCTTTTTGCAGGGGGAGAATCTGTTCCTTTCGATACCAGCGTGCTGGTGCGTATCGCGGTCATTCTGCTGCTGCCTTTTGCCATCGGGCAGGTTCTTCAGCCGAGATTCGGTGAACTCGCCACGAAAAACCCTGCACTCACCAAATGGACCGATCGCATTCCGATTGCGTTGGCCGTCTATGTCGCGATGAGCGCAGCGGTGAACGAAGACATATGGAGAAACATCAATGGAGTGGAATGGACGTTGATGCTGGCGGGAGTGCTAGCTTTTCTTGCCTATGCAAATGTGGGATCTTGGCTGGCCGGCGCGGCGCTCGGCCTCGATCGCAAGGATCGGATCGCATACTTGTTCGGTGGATCGCAAAAGAGCTTGGCCATGGGCGCACCACTTGCGACTATCCTGTTCGATCCGGCTATGGCTGGCATTATTCTGCTGCCACTGTTGGTCTATCATTTTTTGCAGCTGGTTCTCGCCGCCCCGCTGGCTAGTCAGTTGGCTCAGCCTGGCCCTGGTTGACCGCATTTTCCGCACGATTGTGGCGGATGGACCACCATAGGGACAACCCAATGAGCACCGCGCCGATCAATCCCGTGAAGGTTTCGGGTACGTGATAGCGGGCCGAAACCAGCATGATGATGCCGAGCACGATAATCGCCCAGAACGCCCCATGCTCGAGATAGCGGAACTGCGAAAGTGTGCCCGCGCGCACCAGGTGGATCGTCATCGAACGCACGAACATCGCACCGACCGAAAGCCCCAGCGCAATCACGATCATGTTGTTCGAGAGCGCAAATGCGCCGATCACCCCATCGAAACTGAAGCTGGCATCGAGCACTTCGAGATACAGGAAACCCCCTAGCCCGGAACGGACGATTTGTCCGGCAGCCTTCTTGCGCGCTTCCGCCTGTTCGATCAGGGCGCCTAGCGCGTGAACGCCTATGAAAGTCAGCAATCCGAGAACGCCTGCCGTCAGGAACGTGAGTGCATCTTCGGGCGCGAGCAGGGTCGAGACGCCATAGAGCAAGGCAAGGACGAAACCGATTTCGACCGCAGGGACGTTAGAAAAGCGATTGATCGTCTGCTCTAGCCTATGGATCCAGTGCACATCCTTCTCCTCGTCGAAGAAGAACGTCAGTCCGACCATCGCCAGGAATGCTCCGCCGAATCCAGCGATCCCGATATGCGCAGCGGAGACGATCCGCTGGTACTCTTCCGGATTACCTAGCGACAATTCGACCGCTTCCCAAGGTCCGATATTGGCGGCTATCGAGACGATGGCGATTGGAAACACGATCCGCATACCGAACACCGCGATCAGGATACCTATGGTCAGGAAGCGCTGCTGCCAAACCGGATCCATCTCGCGCAGGACGGTGGCGTTGACGACTGCATTGTCGAAACTGAGTGAGACTTCGAGGATCGAAAGGACGATAACGATCCAAAGCAGCGACAGCATTCCGACAATGCTGCCCGTGCTGGCCCAGCCATACCAGGCGGCAAGGCCGAAGCAGATCGCCGTAAAGCCGAGCGAGAAGGTATAGTAACGCAGCAGCGTTTGCATCGGTGATCAGTGCCCCGGCGTTCGGTCAGTCTTTCGGCTGATAGGTTTGGTCTTTGCTCGGGAACGTACGCGCGCGCACTTCCTCGGCATAGGTGGCCACCGTCTTGTCGATCACGCTGGCGATGTCCTCATAGCGCTTTACAAAACGCGGGACGCGCTCGAACATGCCGAGCATGTCCTCGGTGACGAGCACCTGCCCGTCACATTGAGCAGAGGCGCCGATCCCGATCACCGGAATCTCCAGAGTTTGCGTCATGGCAATCGCGATCGGTTCCAGGACTCCTTCCGCAACGACGGAGAATGCGCCTGCATCCTGAACCGCTTGAGCATCGCGCAGGATCTTCTCGTGCTCCTGCTGGCTGCGACCGCGCGCGGCATATCCGCCCAAAACGTTCACTGCCTGCGGGGTCAGACCCACGTGGCCCATGACGGGAATTCCGCGGTTCGTCAGGAAGGCGATCGTTTCGGCCATCGCTTCGCCGCCTTCGAGCTTGACCGCCGCACAGCCGGTGTCGGCCATGATCCTGGCCGCGGTCTCGAATGCGGTTTCCTTTGAGGCCTCGTAAGCTCCGAACGGCATGTCGACGACGACCAAGCTATGGTAGCTTCCCCGCACCACCGCTGCGCCGTGCGCAATCATCATTTCGGGAGTGACCGGAAGCGTAGAGTCGAGCCCGTAGATAACTTGTCCTAGAGAATCCCCGACGAGCAGTATGTCGCAATGCGTATCCAGCAATTGCGCCTGACGTGCGGTGTATGCCGTCAGCATCACCAACGGTTCCTTGGTTTGCCCGTCCTTCTTGTGATCGCGAATTCTCGGCACCGTCAGCCGCTTGCGCGGCTTGGGTGTGGGGGTAGCGCGGCTGGTGCTCGTATCGAGTTGAAAGGTAGTCGACATGGCGACGCGTCTAGCGCCCGGATTTGCATAAGGCAAAGCTTGCCCCTTGGCGCGGGCGGATTTTCATTGCAGAGAGGTGACATATGGGACGGCGCGCTGGGAGCGCGCAGCAAGAGGGCATCTTTTCAGACATGGTAGCAGCAACCGGTTCGACCGAACGCGAAGGTTGGTCTTCGCGCAGCGCATTCATACTGGCCGCGATCGGCGCAGCTGTTGGGCTCGGAAATGTCTGGCGTTTCCCTACGCTCGCGGGTGAGAATGGCGGCGGGGCATTCGTTTTGTTTTATGTCGCCTGCGTCTTCTTGCTCGGCCTGCCGCTCGTCATTTCTGAAATCTTCCTTGGCCGGACGGGCCAGGATGATGCGGTTGGCTCGATCCGCAAGGTCGCGGAGCGATCGGGTGCGTCCAAAAATTGGTCGGCCTTCGGCGTTATGGGGGTGGTCGCTGCCTTCCTGATCGTCTCGTTTTACTCGGTCGTGGCCGGTTGGGTTCTGTATTATGTGGGTGTGATGGGTGCCGATTTCGCCAGCGCGGTGTTGTCGGGCGATCCCCTGCGCGGCGCGCTTGTCGGACAAAGCCAGGAAGCGATCCAGGGTCGAATGGGTGACCTGTTTGGCAATCCCGGATTGCTGCTGGCGATGCATTTTGCCTTTATGGGCGTGACGCTGTTTATCGTCGCGCGCGGGATCGGTTCGGGCATTGAAACGGCCGCTACGATTCTGATGCCGATGTTCTTCGTTTTGCTGGTCGGGATTACGATTTACGGTGCGTTCGTCGGCAATATGGGCGATGCGGTAGCGTTCCTGTTCACGCCCGATTGGTCGAAACTCGATCCGCCCGCGATGAATACGGCGCTGGGTCAGGCATTGTTTTCCCTGTCGCTCGGCGTGGCGGGGCTCATCACTTACGGTTCGTATATCAAGGGTCCCGCGGGACTCGGCCCGACCTCGGTGACGATCGCCTTTGCCGACACGGGCGTGGCTTTGCTGGCGGGCCTCATGATCTTCCCGATCGTGTTCGCAGTCGGCCTCGACCCGGCGGCTGGCCCGACACTGGTGTTCCAGACCTTGCCTTTCGCGTTCCAGACCATGCCGGCGGGCGCTCTGATCGGGCTGCTGTTCTTCCTCCTGATCCTCGTGGCGGCGGTGACGAGTTCCATTTCGCTGCTCGAAGTCCCGACTGCCTGGGGCATCGGTGAAATGGGGTGGAGCCGTTTGACGTCTTCGCTGGTGTTCGGAGGCGGGGCGTTCCTTGTCGGGATTGCCTGCCTGCTAGGCTACAATGTGTGGTCGGAAGTGCGCCCGCTCGGTTTTTGGTCCTTGTTTGCGGAAAAGGACATTCTGGATACGGTCGATGATTTCACCGGCAAGATCATGCTTCCACTGGGTGCGTTCTTCACGGCGGTATTCGTCGGATGGCGCGCGGACCGCAAGCTGGTTCAAGAGATGACTGGTCTGAGCGGTTTCTGGCTTTCGACCTGGCGGTTCCTGATTGCGTGGTTGTGTCCATTGGCTGTTGGCACGATCCTGATCACGGGCCTGTTTCCGCAAGTTCTCGGAAGCTGAGTTTTCACCGGAGCGATTGCGCGTTGCAATTGCTCCACAAGTGTGGAACATAAAAGGAACAAACGAGACTCGCGTGAGTCTCTGTAAGTGTTCCTATGCCGAATTTAGCCTGTTCCTCCAGCGCTACAGCGCTCCAAGCCCTTTCCGTCCCCTCACGCCCCAAAGTGAGCGGGGCGGCTGCACATCTGTCCGTCAAGGATATTGCCGCGCTGTCGAAAGCGCGCGAAGCGCGATGGCGACCGGGTCTCGCCGAGCAGCCGTTGCATAGCGAGATTTTCGCCGACACCGACGATGCCAGTGGGGCTGGGCTAGCGCTGGCCTTGGCGCGCGATGCCTTGCGTGTGGCGGGAGAGGTTGAGGATCCGCTCGCGGAAACCGATGATCGTCGTCAGGTGCTGTGGGTGCAGGACAGCCGGGCTATCCAGCGCAGCGGCCGTCCCTATCGCCACGGTCTTCCGCGTGAGCTTCGACATCGTCTGATCCATGTCGAAACCAAGACCGCCGAAGATGCACTGTTCGCGCTGGAGGAAGGGCTGCGTTGCCGCGATCTCGCCTTTGTGATCGGGGAGATTGTGGGCAATCCGCGTGCACTCGATTTTACCGCCTCGCGTCGCTTGAGCCTCACGGCGGAGAAATATGGCGTGCCGCTATGGCTGGTACGGCTCGAGGCTGGGCCTGATCTGTCTTCGGCGCGGATGCGCTGGCGAGTCGAAGCCGCTCCCTCCGCGTGCCCGCACTGGAACGCCGATGCACCGGGCACACCTGCGTGGAAAGCCGAACTGTTTCGTGCCCGCAGCCATGCCCCTGGAGAATGGATGGTGAGCGATGACGATGGACGCCTCCGTACCCGAAAGCCGCCAACACGATCTGCCGCCAATGCCGCCGCGCCGTATCCTCGCGATCTGGTGCGCGCGACTGTCGGTCGATCGCTGGCGGCTTGCGCACGGGCTTGAGCCCGGCGAAGGCGCGGACGGAGAACCGACCGCGCTGATCACCGAGACCGCGCATGGGTCGCGGATCGATGCGGTCAATGACGCCGGTCGCACTGTGGGCGCGCAGCCGGGCACGATGCTGGCCGATGCGCGGACTGTGTGCCCTACAATCAAAGTCGCACCGTCCGATCCGGCGGGCGATCTCGATTTCCTTGAAAAGCTCAGCATCTGGGCGCAGCGCTGGGGACCATGGAGCGCGCTCGACCCGCCCGATGGCGTGCTCGTCGATGTAACAGCGGTGGCGCATCTGTTCGGCGGCGAAGTTCGCTTGCTGGAGGATGTCGAGGCCGCGTTTGCCCGACGCAAGCTGGCGGTGAGGACTGCTATTGCGCCGACTGCCGGAGCAGCCTGGGCGCTGGCGCATTATGGGCCGATGCGGAGTATTCTTGGTTCGCGGGACAGCGCCTTGCAAAAGCTCGCCGATCTCCCGATTGCAGCATTCCGGCTCGATCAGGATGTGCTAACCGTCCTGCGCCGCCTTGGCCTCAAGCGCCTTGGCGACCTTGCGGGTATCGCCACCGGGCCGATGGATCGCACCGAAGCGGCTGCGCGCGACGCGCTCCACCGCCGGTTCCGCAACCGCAAATCGCCTTCTGCCAATCCGCTTGTCCGGCTCGACCAACTGCTGGGCAAGGTGCCCGAGCCACTGCTCCCTGTCGTCCCACAGCAAGCACCGTTGGTCCAGCGCCGTTTACTGGAACCGATCCGCCATCGCGACCTGCTCGATCGGGTGCTTGCCGATCTTGCTGCGGATATGGCGCGCGAGCTCGAGGCGCGCGCGCAGGGTGCCAGAAGGCTCGAACTGGGCCTGTGGCGCGTCGATGGCGAAGTTCTGGTGCGAAAGCTCGAACTCGCCGCTGCGACCCGTGAATCGCAACATATTACCCGGCTGTTCACCACCAAGTTTGACGATATCGATGCAGGATTTGGTATCGAAACCGTGCGCCTGCGCGCCAGCTGGGCCGAACCATTGGCGTTGAAGCAGGACGATATCGATGCAGCGGCCGAGCGACACGGCACTTCGCTCGCGGCATGCATCGACCGCTTGACCGTCAGGCTTGGAGCTAAAGCCGTGCGCCGCCCTGTACCGTTCGCCAGCCATTTGCCCGAACGCGCGCAACGTTGGCAGGCCGCACTCGATCCCGAACCAGTCTCCCAAGGCAATCTGGAGTTTTCAAAAAGACCGCTAAAACTGTTCGATAAAGCGGAGAAAATCGCGGTTCTCTATGCTTCACCCGATGGATTCCCGCAGCGTTTTCGCTGGCGCGGCGATGTGCGTGAAGTGGTCCGCGTCGAGGGACCCGAGCGGATCGCGCCCGAATGGTGGCGTTCGAAATCGACCGTGCGGCTACGCGACTACTTTCGCATCGAGGATGCGCTTGGTCGGCGCTACTGGATTTATCGCCATGGGATTGCTGGCGATGGAAGGGGCGGTGCGCCGGATTGGTATTTGCAAGGATTGGGTGCCTGAACGCTTTAACCAAACCCTTAGGCAAAAGTCAGCTTTCGTTTACGACTTTTCGCTAAGCCCTCGTTCTACGATGACTATGCAATCGATCCCTCGCTCGGATAACCGCCGCCCGCTTGGCCTGATGGTCAAGAGCCGGGTCCAGTCGCGCGTCGTCTTTGTCGACCTGATCGACATTTCCGAAGGTGGCTGCAAAATTAAGGCGCGACCGGGTTTCGCGAGCGTTGGCGACCGGGTTGTGATGAAAGTCGGCGGGATCAACGCGCCGCTGGGAATCATTGCCTGGGTCAACGGAGAATTCGCCGGAGTCGCCTTTGAAGGCGAAATGCACCCGGCAGTGATCGATCACCTGTGTGAGCAGAACGGCAGCAAGCTTACTGCAGCTCGTCGTCGAGCCTACGAGGCCCACCGCAGCGTGTCGTAAAAAAGGGGGCGATGCCCCGCGGCACCGACCCCGATTTCAGTCAAATATCGCGTATCAGCTCGCGCTAAAAGGCAGCGAGCTGTGATGTAGGACGATCTTGAGATCGCCATTCTCATCCTTCTCGTAAGCGAACGAATACTCGACCTTGGTCTCGTTGCCGTCGGTCCCGGTGAAGAAATAGTTGCCCATGGCAACCGCCATGTCACCGCTGTCCGAGATAACCGTACCGTTGTTTTCCCAGCGAACCGCAGTGTAAGGAGCGATCGCGAAACCGCCATCTTCGGTGCCTTCGGTGCCGACGAAGTAGCTCAGAGCCTCTTCCGTGGTCTCACGGAACTGATCTTCGGCTGCGAGCGTCGGCTTGAACAGGATCGTTGCGTCTTCACCATAGGCATAGTGCGTTGTGATATGCTCGGAAGCGCGTGCGCTGAAATCGCCCTCTTCGGTGAAGACCTGTCCGATAGCGACGATGCCTTCTCCCCAGGCCTGCTGGGCGGCGGTGACTTCCTCTGCGGTAATCGGGTTGGCAGCGCTCTCCGTTGATGCGGCTTCATCGCTGCCGCAAGCAGCCAGCGCCAAAGCGCTCACACCAAGAATCGAAACAGTTGCGTACTTATTCATTGCATTCTCCTTCGGTGGCGTGACTTCGCCCCGTTTGATTGCGCGACGCGTGCGGGATACGTTGACCATACGGCAGGGGATATTCCCCGATAAGCGTAGGCCAAACGGCCTATGCCTCGTTCGCTTGGACCTCCTGGCAGAGCGTGGCCGCTTGCTTGATCAAATGAACGCCGGTCCGCCGGCCAGCGCTTTCCAACCGATCACCGACAACCAATGCAGTATGACTGCCGGCCAAAGTGAACCATTCCGCCAATAGGCCCGCGTGCAGGCCAGGCCCAAGGCACCTACGGCCAGCAGGAACCACGGGTCCAGAAAGATTGTCGCGCGTTCATCGGTTGTGACGAGAGCTTGCAAGGGATGCCAGAGTACGAATAGCGCGATCGCCGTCGCGGCCCGCGGTAGCGGCATCTGTTGGCCTGCCTGAGGCGTCGGCAATAGTGCAGCGCGAAATAGCAATTCCTCTCCAAGCGACGGAATGACGAGAGCGATCAGGGCAAGACGCAGGGTCGCAGAGTCGAATTCCGGGTTCCACCGCATCGTGTCGCTCATCGCCACGCAGAGAGCCAGCGCGGGGGTGAGCCATGCAAGTTCGCGCAAGAGGATCAACGCGTCATACCGCGTTGGCCGCTTGACGATCGAGTCCCGAAGTTTGTTCGCGAATGCGCGCATGACTTTCGATTAGCGCTGTTGGCGGTCCGATGAAATCTTCACTTGCAAAGAAAGCACTGGAGCAGGCGTCATTGAGAACATATAAGGAACATGCAGGTTGCCATGGTCCAGAAAATCACCACGCAGACGCTCCGACAGAAACTGGAAATCCTCGCCGATGCGGCGAAGTATGATGCCTCCTGCGCGTCTTCGGGGACGGTGAAGAAGAACTCTCTGGGGGGTAAAGGCATCGGCTCGACCGAGGGGATGGGAATCTGCCACGCCTATGCGCCCGATGGCAGGTGCATCTCGCTGCTTAAGATACTGCTGACCAATCACTGCATTTTCGACTGTCACTACTGCATCAACCGCAAGAGCTCGAATGTCCGCCGTGCGCGCTTCTCCCCTCAGGAAGTCGCCGAACTGACGCTCAATTTCTATCGACGGAACTATATCGAGGGGCTGTTCCTCTCATCGGGCATCATCAAGAGTTCGAACCACACAATGGAGCAGTTGGTCGAATGCGCGCGTATCCTGCGCGAGGAGCATGACTTTCGCGGCTACATCCACCTCAAGACCATCCCCGAGGCCGATCCCGAGCTGATCCATCAGGCGGGATTCCATGCCGACCGGGTCTCGATC
>JAAUYH010144363.1_pt1 | contig 19494 bp, 17 predicted proteins | sample 7278061 | NCBI WGS metagenome assembly JAAUYH01 (sample SAMN14350203, study PRJNA611818) | marine sediment metagenome | isolation source: surface marine sediment (0.6m) | place: French Polynesia: Moorea | collected 2018-08 | reverse complement strand
GAAAGCAATACGTAGTAGCGTATTCTAGTGCCTTCTCTGTGCAGTTTCTAGAAGTTCTGCAGGCTTGAATCCAACATGTATCAGAGTTTATTTTGATTAGCAATTCGAATCGAAGCATACCCTCATATTTGTGTACCCAATCGAAAACTAACAACTTACATTTATCTATGCGTTCAATTCTTTTGGCATGTACCAGACGTACGTTACAGAACCACCCGTACATTTCTATTCTCGAGTTCTCGCAGCAATAGAACAGTTTCGACATTATATTGCAATTGTTTCGTGAAATATATCTATTCAATTCTACTTGACCATCAATGCTGGAATTTTCCAGTACGTTGTTGAGCACCACAGTTCATCAAGTTTCTGCTCGCTTGCAGCACAAGACGTATTGAATTAAGAAGTGCATCAGTTTAGCGAACAAGTATCGGACCTCCCGTCAGCCGAAATAAACAACGGAAGTTATTTGACGCAGCTCGATCGGAGACTTAGATGTGATACAATATCTTGCAATATAGCTTGTTGATAATATTACAGTGTAAGAGGATTCTTTCCCGATACAACTTCAATAAAAACCGCTCAACTTGTCGGTATTTTCTTTTCTCGACTACGAATCAACTCTTGACGTCCTGAAAATTGATGGACGATGGGAGGAGAAATCCTCAAAAGGTTCTGAATTTTTACGATAAGCATATTGGGTCTGCAATACTTTACTTCAATTCAATGACCTATTTGGCCCGTATTCCTCATCAGTCTGAACGTTACAACTCTGGGCTTTGTAACATTGTTCACTGTCGAAATGGCTGCTGAGAACAAGTTGGCCGAAGCAGATGAAACTGATGAAACATGTGACGAAGTTTCAGTCTTTACTGATGATCGAACAGATTATGTTGTGCCTTTGAGTAACCAAATTGTGATAGCGTCTAGTCGACAGGTAAAGGTGTATAGTCTGAAAGAAAATGTGTCGTCACTGAAATATCATTATGAAGAACTGGTTGACATCACTGGCATGTCGTCACTCCGAGGATCTTCATTCGTGGCGATAAATGGCAACGGACAATTCATCATGCACAAGCCCGATGGCGTCGGTTCCGCAGTGCAAATAGGAGGACATCTCACGAAAGTAATTTCTACAGATGAAGGGCAATCTATTGTGGGCACTTTCGATGGGGAGCTAGTTCAATTGGATGAAAGTGGTAAGATACGGCGTAAGATATTTGCGTATGACTCTTGGGTGACAGCGCTCGCAAGTCGAGACGGAAAAATTGTATCAGCGGCTGGTAAAAGTGACGTAATAGTTTGGGAAGCTTTAGATATGCTGGAGCTAGCAAGGCTGTCACACAATTCCTTCATTCTAGATGTTGCAATTGGGGTGCACTACATTGCGGTGGCATGTGCAGCGAACCAAATCAATATCTTCAGCAATGATGATGGTTATAAGCTAATGAAGACAGTCCCAGGACTCGGTGCGCGAAAACTAGCGATTTTGAGCAATGACATATTGATTTGTGGAGGTGCAGATGGAGCACTGCATTTGATATCATTATCATCAGGAGAGGTTGTTGCAAAGAAACAAGCTCATGTCGGTTCCATCACAGATCTGGCTAACCTTGGAGACACCACGTGCTGTGTAGCAGGATTCACAGGGAGCTGCGTAATGCAGTTACCGTGTCCTTCATCGGTACGAACTACTACTACTACTAAAAGAACGAAATTGCATTAGCTAATGCTTACATTAGGCAAGCTCGAGGTGAACAAATTTTATTTTTTCCTTTCTAATGTGAACCATGGAGCCCACTCCCCTCGTGACCTCAAAATCTATATATATTCTATATTGTTCAGTTGGTTTCAATGATGAGGCTAGCATGCTTCCAGGGTGTTCCACACACCGGATCACAACCGACACCAGATAACTGTGATTGAGCAGCGATTATTGAAGACTCTAACTGAACTGTTACGATACTTCTGTAGCACCGGGAACACTATCTCAGTAGAATTCTGCGAGGGTAATAGACACCATGTATTCATTAACTCGCACAGTAATGTAACGAACAACACTACAGTACACCGAACCGTGGACGAAATATAGCCCTGAACTTGGCCTGCTATACTGTCATGAAGCAAGCGTGCGGCTAACCCAATCCTCCTAATAACGATACTAAATGTAACCGTCTTCGAAATTCAGCCATGCCCTGTTTACGATACTAGCTCTGTGAGAATGAGTTACATCTGTGAAATTAAGTGATCAAAACATAACGGAGTGAGTTTATACAACATCAGGTAGAATAGGCGGTCACTGAAACGATAAGAAAGAACTAGCGCCTCGATTTCTCCGACGATCCGCCAGTTTTCCTCTGTAGCACAACGCAAGTGGGAGAATCTGTGTTACGTCGTAGAAGTTTAGCCTGATGCGAGCGAAGGTGTGCGTGTAGTGAGGAGCGCCACATAAACTTACGACCGCAGCCGGATACGGGACACTCAAACTTGTAGTTGGTAGAATGAACACGTTGGTGCTCTCGAACATTGCTGGAGTGACGGAAGGTGCGACCGCAAATTTCGCACGATAGTCCGGAGGCAAGCGGAGCTGTTTTGCTGCCACGACGACGACCACGACCGCGAGATTCGGGGGGAATAGCGACTTCCATAGCAATATCAGGTAACTGAGATACAGGAACCACGTCCTTATCATTGACGAGCTCTCTCAACCATCCTGGCTGTTTCTTCGACGACGACATGCAGAGGTGTGTGTTCGTGCAGAATGAAAAGGGGATGCGGGCCTGCGTTTTAATATGTTCGACGCGAGGTGTGGTATGATCGATAATAAGACGACATCGTAGACCGAGGTACGTGTCTGAGCTGTCAAGTACACTAAATTGCAAATGATGACCAACGTTTCTCCGTTTGTATTGTGAGGGGGCTCATCCGACGTGAATCGTGAATGTTGAACATTTATCGGCCGGTACTGGTTTATATTCGAACCCGAACCATATCGGATTGTGCAGTACCGTTCTTTGTTTCCTTAGTATCTTGGTACTGTGGTGTCACTATCGCGCTACTCCGAGGAAAGTGCGCTTCCTTACCCTTCTCCAATCCCAACTGGTTGATTTATCGTGACTGTACCGCATCCAATTTTATTGTTGTCATCGGTTGACTGCTCAATCCCTTCACTCATTGCTGAACCTGAATATGAGCGCTCACTCAAAGCTCACTTCTAAACCAAGTTGGTAACTCAAAAGCTTTGGAAACAATGGCAGTCTAAGTACGTCACGAACCTTTGAAATGAGAACACTTGACGTATCGACGCGAATCAATATTCGCGTTCTCGCATGTGGGAGAGGAACGCTTCTACCCTTTCTCGCAGTCAGCACTCCGTCGAAATTCATTTCATCGGCTAGTAGGATTTCGCCACCTCTTCTCCCTTTACTACATGTTACACTCCACGCAACCTGATACGAGGTTCAACGTGCCATCCCTCGTCCTTTACCATATACGTCTTGATCGCTTCTAACACCACGCAATTCGCCTCATGGAACCATTTCATTGACAGTCGTACTGTTGTTCTACGTCATTTTTTAACCGTGCTGTTTCCAAACAATACCTTGATTTACTCTCGCCATCATAAGGTGAGACTAGGCTCACAGTCGAGCTTGACCTAGAAGGTGACGAATTGAAGTGATTCACCATGCCGCAATTACTGCCCATCATGGTCACGGACTGTGGAAAAAATTGAAGCAGTGCAAAAAATCGACAGTTACAGTGATTATCACGTATCGATCTACGGAGAGATTCAAATAGAAGGTGGGTGGGTGAGTGCCAAATTAATACTCGGCTTAAGGGCAGTTCAGAAATTAGCTGCTCAGTTTTCCAAACCATGTGACATACATCTTTGATCCTACACCTCCTGTCTAGAAACTTCTCGCGGAAAGTGTCATCACGAGAACGGCAGGACAGCCCCGCCCACTTTTCGTACGGCAGATCCGTACACAATAAGGCAAATAATGTACAGTAGCAATCTATCGCCACAGATGAGAAAATTCACATGACCCAGCAGACTGACACGCGTGTCTATTAGAGTTTGACGCGTCATCTGCGGTTTATAACTGTTTGAAAAATATTTTTGACGCGCTACATAGGTATGCTAAATTTGGTGCCCTAAAAATCGATAAAGATAAGATCAGTTGAGTTGCGTCGTCTACGTTAAGGTTTTCTACTCTCGTTTTCTCTTGTTTCCATTTTCTGTTTCTGAGAACCTTGGCTTGATTGCACATCATATTCCAAATGTTCTCCCTAACACTGTGCAGTACTGTACTGTACCGAAGACCACCCCAAATAATCCTCAGCAATGTGCAAAACCTTCAACAATAGTCTTGAGAGCGTCCCACGATTCGTGACAAGACAAAGAGTGGAATAGACAACACAGCAACTATTTCGTGCAAGGTGCAGTACTGTACAGTCCAGTCCAGTACTGTACTGTACAGTTCTTGTGCATTAACCTAAAAATTTTCAAAAGCAAGGAATTACGAGACCGTTCTCAGCCTGTCCCGCTGTCCTCCGCACTGTATTGTTTCACATTGACTCTTGTTTGCATATACAATATTTACAAGCACGAAAAGGATTTAACAAATGATGGTTAATAGAAAACCACAGTACAGGATGCTTGTGTACGGTTTCGAAAGAAATGACCATCATATGGCAGGCATTCAAATGAAGCAAGGTATTATGGATTTCTCTCATATCTTAAATAAGTGTCGTTGTAGGGTGAGTGGCGCAATTTCAACTGCATTCAAGGAATTTGTAGGTACAACTGTAACGGAGAAACTCGTTGAATGTCATAGAATTTTCAATTAAGCATTCGCTCTAGTGTACCAATCCAGTAGCACAACACAACCTTGCAGTAGAGTTTATCAAGTTTTCTTCGAATAATTAAGAGGGCAACTAACTATTTCCTATGAATTTGGGTGGATTTCAGAATTGAGCCAGAACACTTAAGTTATACCGTCGGAATACTTGAAATGATTGTTAAAAACCTCATTGATCCACCTCGGCAAGCCGGTAAATCAACTCTGAATATCGTTCCCATCAATCCTTCTTCATTTTCTACTCTCCCGAACCCACTAGTCCATTCTCTACTCTTCAATTTCTCTGGCTTACCTTCAATTTGTTTCCCAGTCCAACCACTGTACTACACCCACCCACTGCACTTCCGTACCAGCACACTATATTCCATTTACTGTACCGCGTCGATTTCTTCGCGTCAGCCCAATTAAGCGAGAAAATAATTTCCTCTAACGAGTCGGGACAGATCAAGAAGAGCAGCCCTCTATAAGTTGGCTTGATTCTGTACGGGGCAGTACACTACCGTGCATCTCAATCTTACGCGACATCGGGCGGTGCGAGTGCGGCGTTCTCCCCGATCCTTGTTTCACACGCCGGGTGTCCTGCTTTATTAAACCATTCTGCGTTGCAACTGTCACAGCGGTTCGTGACACATTTCGTCGCCTCTGCACATGGCTTCTTCGCATACTTGCATGATGTGGCCAGGCAATATCGGAACGAAGGGGCAGCTCTGTTCGCACATCTGCAACGCCCACGGCAACAAAAGCGACGAGTAAGAAGGAAACGACGTGATTTCGACGTTAATCTTGATGATGTGCTGGGGTTTACGCTTTGCAATAAAATGTTGACACCGCACAAACTTATGTCGCTCTCCTTCCCAGCTCCAACCTTCAATTGAAGCAGATACTCACTGCCGACGGTGAGACGTACACCACACAATCCAGAATTGTCGGCCGTGACTGCATAGGCGATGTATGAATGGCGCGGTGCGCAATTGGCAAACACATACTTGACACGCAATTTATAAACGATTTCAGCATCAATGGATGGGAACGGCCCAACTGGATTCCGTCGTCTTGTAGACGATGACAGAACCTTGGCGACAGAAATGGGTGTACCCCTCGCAAGGCTACTAAAGTATTGCCTTTCAAAAGTCGAGCTTAGACAGGAACATGCCCATGTTTCTTGGATCAGCAGTGCAACAATCGCGGCCACTAAAATCAATGAAACCATGTTGTCCTGCTAGAGAAATACTCTTGTTCACTCGGCGTGGGGTACTGAACGGATAATTTGAGGTGAGAAGTACTTAGATTTGTATAAGAACTGAATCCTATTGATACTAAGCCAGTTATGGCTGTAATTATCTATCGTAAGCGATTGCATGGAGTGCACTTAGACTGTAAACTGTTCGCCTAGCACTCGTAGTTACACAGTCTAAATAAGCAATTCCCGTACTGTTTTGATACAGTACTGATGACTGAGGCAGATCACTCCTCTTCCGTTACTATTCGATTCTTAAAAGAAGAAGGGTTCATTCCGTCGAATTGTTACGGTGCAGTAGGTCGTTTTAGTGCCGTAAAGGATCTTTCGATGTTTATTGGTCTGTTGCTCAGTACCAACGGAATCATCGATTAGCTTAAGCGATATGTCCACTGTTCAATTGTTTCTCAAAGTAACTATTGATAGCGTTGCACCGAATTTCTAGATAATAATCAAGTGGAATGACAGTCTAAGAGAGTTACTTGCGGAGTACAGTTTTGGGTATTTCACCTGATTCCACCTACTGTCATGTTGCCAAGAACAAGCAATCATTTAGTTGTATGATACTATTGAACAGTTTTTTTTCAATTTTTCACGAAAAAACCATAATATTACAGTACTCGATTCTACACTACGCCGTACAGTACTGTACAGTACTGTACAGATCGCTAACGGATGTGGGGTCAGAAGATGAAAAGTCGACTACTGTCGATTCCTGTTACCAACATTTAAAATCTGTTGTCACTTCGGCTCATCGAATGACAATTTGGCTATATTCCGGGTAACAGTGGCTGAATTCTCATTGAGTGCGAGCTCTTCTACGAGTCTCCTACTGCTGTTAAATCCTGAGCAGTGTTAAAGATCGGTGCTTTCAAGAATTTTCTGCAATATATATGCTGATCGATCTCTGACAAACTGGGCACGACTCTCTTAATTCAATTTCTGTGCAACTTTAATTTGAAATAAAACAGTACAGTCCGTCCATCGTTTGGGAATTCCTTACAAGTATGCAATGAATGTAGAAAGGTAACATTAATCTGTGTAAAAAATCTACAAAGCCATGGCCACAAAGTTATTGTGATATGCTTGACTTCTCAATGCTAATCCAATTGGAACTGAAGCTCCCTGTTATCGGCCTCATACTCAAATCACTTAGAATGACGAGGAGCAGAGCAAGAAAAGTCAGAACAGCAGTTCTTTATAGTTCTCATATACTACGTAGTTGTTGTGTGCAGATGCGCTTCATTTCAATTAATTAGGGATCGTCGTTTGTACAGAACCTAGGATAAAACAGTTCTGGAATATGACTCAGCACACTGTGCTGCATATCGAACAATTTATTTGCCACGACCCCATAATGATTTAATAATGGCAGAAAATCAGTTCCTCAATACTAGAGTATCACAACTCATAGTCCATAGCAAAAATAAAGACAATTAAGCAGAGATTTCTCTAATACCACCTTGAGCTTTTTGGCTGCAGATTACTAAAAACCAAAACGAAAAGGAGGGTTCCTCCCAAAAATATAATTCTGATATAGGTTGAAGTTATGTTTTAAGTTATAATCAACAAGTACACCTCGAACTCGACATTCTCCTTAATCTACTAGGATGGAAGGTAATACGCGAAATAAAAAGATCATACTGAAGTTGTCCAAGTTTCATACTGAAGTTACATTCCAAAATGAGAAGAGTACTCGAATTTTCGACGGATACTAACAAGCACAGTGAAATCTCCCTGATACAACAGAATGATTTTTATAAGATTCCAAGTTAAAAATTGGTAATTGGAACACCATCAAACAAACAGATCCAGTTCGATTACGGAAAGGGGCTTTCAAAAGCAGACAGGGACAAAATTTTGTTCAAATTTCAAACAACCTTTCTTGTCTCGAGATTTAAGCTTTACTTGCATTTGTGATCCATAAAACAATTCTGCGCGATCAAATATAATCACACACACAAAAATTTCATAATGTTGTAGTCAATTTGGTTCGTACGATGTCACAGAATTTCAAAAATAAATGTTTGTACTATGGTCATGACTTTAATGCTATGCCAAACAAATTCACGAACTAATGGCAAGTGTTCGATGTACAATACTTCGCTTTTCTAAAAAATAAAACTTTATTTTCGAGATCCTATGTACTGCTAGTGTTTGTGAATTAAACCGTAAAACAAGCAGCGAGTACAAATCCCCTCTGTTTCCCTGGAGAAATAAGATTAATCATTCATATTTTGCTTGTACTGAATTGAAAGTTGTTTAGGATAATATGAAGAACTGCAAACTGTACTGTGAACAGATAAATTATTTTCTAAGTAAATTATTTAGCATGACTTTGGAATCTCGAAAATCAAATCGTTACTGAAATGCCATAGAAAATGGATTAGGTACGCTATAAATTTTTAAATTAATGTAATGCTGATCCTACTTGAAGAACAGAAGATATAGTTCAAAAATCTCCAAAAAAATTGCTGCAACAATACCTAGCATGAAAATTGACTTCGAATCTCCGAAAATCTTATTCATTATCGCTTTCAATCAATCTTTGATAAAGAGAGAGCATGTAATAATACTCTGCTTGGCCGAAGTTATGCAATCAATACAAATTATCCAAAAATTGGAAATGGAATTCCTAAGAGTTGACAAGGACCAACAAAAAGACCAGATAAAGAGACCTTCAGTGTATATTAATAAGTAGCAAACCGCCTATTTCGTAGCATAAAAACGTGTTAAGGCTAGAAAAATTAGACGTAAAATAGAAACCAGGCACCCTTCATTCAAATCAATATGAGTGCTAGTCCCTGAACATGCTTTTTTCTTCTCCCGAACGATTGAAGTTGTCCTGAATCTAAGAGAAATCAAATTGTGGAAACTTCACTTTTATATTTCACTTCTAGTAGAGAAGTTTCGTTCTAAAATCAATGCTATATTGACGCTTATTAATTTCGTCTAGAATATTATTGTTTTCGGCTATTTTCTGATTGCGATTCCCAGTAGTAAAGTTGTGATAGATTCTAGAACCCTCTAAGGGCTTCTAGATGTATCAGGAATCATCCAGAAAGTCCAAGAAGGCTCTCAAAGAGGCTTCCTGAAAGATGCTTGTATACAGGTATACGTTAGATCGAGTGAAGACAGCATTTTATGAACAACGACTGGACCATTTCTATCCAGTACACTAGAAACATTTCAATATGGAGTGCACTATACCATCTTTATTACTCTTCAACCATAACCATCCTTCAACTGAGAGATCATGAAGAAGCCGACCAGTCCAGTCAGGGTTGCGTTTTACCATATGAACGGGTCAAATACATCCAAAATTTTAGAACAAGGAAATTCAGTTGGAGCAGCAGTAGCTCAGTGTACTTCCGATACATTCTTTCTACCAAATCAGGTGATAGTATATGCATTTACGATGAACTAACAAGCACTTTCGGGCACGTGTTTCAGTTGTAGTCTGAATCTGCATAGAATTGAAACTATACAAGCCTTGCTGTGCAAAAATACACACACTCGGTTGAAACATCATAAAAATTGATGAGATTTTCAATATATTGGAGCCCTAGCTAAGCAGAACGCGGTAAATCCAATCAATATTATGCATTTGGTTAGAATTTTGATTCAGCTTCTCGATATGAGATTTTACCACAGAAGAAAATTTCCACAGGTCTTTATTCAATGTCATGGCGCATACAAAAACTGTTAATTTTCCTACGTCTGGAAAATGCTTTTTAAGGCGACTATTCGAAGTCTTAAATTCTATGCTGACTTTTTACTATGAAAATATTTTCGGTTCTATGTCCGCTTGAATTATAAAAGACTAGAGAATGAAATTTCTATAGAAGAAGAGCAATAATTTCAATCAAATACTTGATCTGCCTTTTTCTAGTAATTCTAGATGTCGAAATGGCTCCAGGAAAAGGTTTTTTTATCGTTCTTCTACAGTTACGATTGTCAATGTGAGCGAATATGGCTGAAATTAGGAGGACCGATCGCTGCAATGGTGCCATGTGAAGTAAACATTCAAAGAATATCTTTTTATTCAATAATCCAAACAGTGAGACATCCACCTGTAAATCATCCATAAAGTTCGACAGTTTCCAGTCATAGCAGAAACGCCTAAATATCCTTGCTGCATCATCGAAACTAGAGCAGAAAATTTTCTAGTGAATGAGAGGTTAAGTTAGCAGCCCGAAAATGCAGTTAACTTTCGATTCTTCAATGAACGTTCTTAAAAGGGTTTTGCAGGATGCGTCAAGATCATTAAACTACGATTTTAATCATTAGACAGTAGACTGACGGATGAAGCCGAAAAGTATGCTTCTTTGCCATAGACTTCTAGTTGAGTGCGAAGCACTGCGTGAGTTGTGAGTTCTCGCCGTTGTGAATTATAAAACTGAGTTCCATATCATAAAGAATGAGGCGGACGAAGCATAAGCTAGACCACAAATGATGCGATTGAATTTTTTAATTTTTTCTTAATAAAACTGCTAACTTCAATTGTACTGTACGAATTGACTAGCATTTCAGCGCAAAATGTAACTGTCTGAAAGATTATAGTGCTGTATTTCGTCCTACTGTTCCATTAAAAAAATCCAAAAATTACAGAGATTTTATCTGAAAGACTACTGCAGTGCACTTCCGTTCGAAAATATTTACTATTGAGTGTACCACCAATATATTAGCTATACAATCAGCAAACAGATGTGCTTCGAACCTATGGCCTCTCAATGAGCTCCGTGCGAAAGCTCAATTTTCGGACTATTGCGTCCCAGATTCTTATTCACAACTTGAAGAATCGCTGCGTAGCCGATTGAGTGGAATGACGATGTGGCGGCTGAGATTATCTTTCTGTCGACTGTAAAGGTGGCCAGCATTTTTGCTTTTATAGGCTTGAAAACTATAATTGCGTAAATAAGTGAATGTGAGGCAACTTTCAATGCAATAGAAAGAAATAATATTGTTAATCCAAAGCAAGGAAATATTGCAAATAGATTGCATATCGTTTTATGTCGCCAATTTCAATTGTATCCATGTGACAAATAATTATTCGGAGCAGCTTTATACACAGGTTTCCTCACTTCGAGCGCCGCCATGTCGAGCAAATTTTGCTTATTCCATTCTCCTAATGATTCACAAATCAGTAAAGAAAAATGAAACTGATCTGCATGAATTATTATAATTCGAACCTTGACGCCATTTTCTCGAATTTTATTCGAACTGTTACTGTGCCCGATAAATATTAATAATTTGAAAATCCTTCAGGCATGGACGAGGCAATTTTTGCAAAATTTGTAGCTGACACTGAATGTCAGTTTTCTCGCACTACACTGGTTGAAAACTATTCAAAATTTTCTGTGAGTTATTTGTCTGTCCGAATCGTCAGGGTTCTACACCCAAGTATTTTTAAAGATACTAAATTCTTCGTGAATGACAATGCAGCAGGTGAGCTTTCAACAATGAAACGTCCAAAGAAAGTACATTTTCAAGTGATTGAGTCTAAATTGTTTCAGTTCGTCCAAGTTTCGTACTAAAATGTTTTCCTGTCGCGATTATTTTACTGTGAGAATGAGCTTGTTTTGCTGCCGCGCTCACGAGTAACAGCGGACTTAAAATTGCTATGATTAAATCCAAATATAGTAAGGAGGAGAAATATCCTAAAATAGAATACACTGCATGGAAGAGGTTCGAGATCGATTTTAATAGAACAAGCGATTTGAATGGCTAAGATACACTACCGTGTAAAATTTCTCGTGTATTTTACAGGATGATAGATATAGTGTATGGCTTGTAGGTTGAAAGGATTGAAGTAACGAGGTGCAGTACGGTGAATTTGTCGGACTATAGCTCTAATCGTCGTCTTTTTTCTCGGAAAATTGACACTCTTAATCGTGGTGTCTACAATTTACGAGTCTTTTGTTTCGCAAGAGTGCTTACATCCAAATTGAATCGTTCAGATGAAAAGGAAAATTTCTATTTGCACTGTGAGTGTATGGAAGATGAAGTTGATGGCAATAGCACAACTCTGTTTGAATACAACAAAAAATGAATGAAGTTGAGAAATTGCAGAAAATAATCTCTGGATTAACCTATATTATACGACAATTAAAAGAAAGGTGACTTACGGTGAGGAAATGAGGATAAAGATGCTTAAGGCGGATTCGAATATGGAAGTTGAAATTGATGATTAGCAGTCCCGTATTAAAAAATTGGAGGTCAGGCGGTAGCGTACCAATTTTATCATAGACTATGAAGCAGTCAAGGCAGATGACGAGATGACTGATTCTGAGAAACATACAGAAGGGAATCTGGGAATACTTCATTCAGGCGCGGCGTGATTAGAGGAATGACTTTCGCAACACTACCCCACCGCATTGATTAGCAATGTAAGCTTGCTTAAGGTACCCAGCAAGATGTCGTTGTGACCAAGTTAAAAATAATCATAAGTTCTCATGAAGCCGAACAAATTTGACCTATTCTTATTTTCCGTAGTAGGGTGCTGTAGTTTGAGATTCCATCACTCGTTCACATAGCAACAAGGCCCAACACTCTTATCTTGATAATATAAGGAGCTTGTTACGTGATAAGCTATATACCGCGGAGTTGCTGAGAAACTCGTTGGTGCAATTAGAGTTTCCTGAGTAAATAATTGCAAGACTATAATTTTACATATTAGCTCCTCCGGCTGCGACTTCTCTACTCTGCAGCAGAGTGTTAGAGCCTTAAAAGGGTTAAAATCTTTTGCTTCTTTTGATTTCCGCAGTACGATATTCAAGAAAAGATAAATTCAATAGTCCCATGTCATAACCGAAATTCTACAGCTGAGCCTATAGCAAAGTCTTTGAGTTATAGTTGAAAGATTAAAACTGGAGTTTCTTATCTCCATAAAATGTCAACTTAGCTTTCGAATTCTCTTCCTTGCCGACCAGAATTTGGTATATTCAGCTATCGCAGCCGTGTGGCGCACTTGACTCCGTGCTTTTTAAGTCTCGACGCTATAGTCCGTATGAGGTAGTGGGTTGGAATCGTCAGTGTTCAAGAGATCCTACGCTCGATAGTGGAAGCGTAACCGCAACTTCTCTTTTTTCAGTTCTGGAAAATCGCGGATAGTGAGAGCCATTCCGGAACTGATACTTCGATGTTGTTGTTTCAATCTCCCTTCTCCTCTTTCTAATTCACGTTCTGCTGTTATGGTTCGGTCCGGGAACGGTAATATAGGTCTCATTGCAGCTGTGGCGTCTTTTCGTTCCCGTTACGTTCAATCCGTCTGAACGAGTCTCAGATACCATCTCATGACATTTCAGAAAAATAGAATTCGTTTAAGAATGATAAATCAAGACTGTTGGGCACAAACAGATCGCCTACAGCATCTTTACTCTTTGCATAGCGTATAGCAAGAACTGAAAAGGACGCAAGAAAATTTGATGTCCATTAGTACAGTGTTCCCTCTGAATATGACAATCAGTTAGACCTTTCTCAAATAATCTTAGTTAAAGGTACTATCGAATTTCGAAACCTTTATGGCAACTCTCGTGAGTGGTCATATTCAGAGGGAACACTGTACTCTGCGAACGTTTGCTGTAATTGGTTACCAAAACCCAAATGGTTTCGTGCGCTTACATCTGCTATGCCGTTCAATTCGCAGTTGTTTATATAGAAGTAGGCTTCGAGCAATCGAGTGCAATATTTTGTCGCGTATTAAAATTACTGTATGGGTTCTCATGTGCTGTACTAATCGTTTCAATGCAACCATGGAAGAATATGCTATTTGTATTGACACGAATTTCACAGGATTGCCGTACGACATGACGGCTGGAGCTTTGCGGGGTGACTGATAATGGTAGAACGTCTTCAAGTCTTTGTTGGCATTCATTGCGCCCGATATTAAAACGGCTGAAATCAGTATTACCCTGATGAAAAGTGTGCGAAAAATCTGTTCCGTCCTTTGTATTGTTGATAGGGAGATTCCCGACGTATGAAGTCTATGATTTTAGAGAGATGCTGTATACAATACAATGTCGTTACCATACTAATCGCGGAGAGCGTGCGTTGGCAAATCATGTGCTTGAAAGAAAATTTTTACTGGAAAATTGTTTAACATAGGCCGGGCATTGATCAGCGGATTCTTGTTGGTAACGAATGTTTGCTTTTACTCATGGCTGAACGTGCGGAATACACGACAGGATTTGATTTTATGATTTCTACCAATATTCATGAAAGAACCCGAAGTTTATGTCTCTGTAGCGGTTTTGGTCGAAACGAAATTCGAAGTGGATTTCATGAGCCATAAGTGGGAGAAGGGTACTTTGGCATTAGGCTCCTGGTTAGGATTTTTACAACCACCAACATTTCTTCCTTTCTCGGAAGGTCAGGAATGCCGAGTTCGAGGAAGAGTAGTACTGACTATGAAAGCGCGCATTGTAGAGCCAGACCAATATATTTTTTGTACTCTTCCAGTTGCCATAAAAGCTTTTCCTTGTTGCGCTTGGACATTTCACAAGTTGTTTTGGTTGCCAAGATTCCGATTCTTGATTAGAAGAAATTATCTTCTGCTAGCAGAAGGCAAAGAATTTGTATCGCATTTCTTTTGACGATCATATTCATGGGTACCGTTCAGTGATACCGGAAAGATAACTTTAAGACTTGCCGAGGAAAACTGGAGGCTTTCGAACGTAAGGTATACCACATCTGTCTCCTACCATCGTTTGGCTTCTGCCCGAACTCAGACTAAATTTGAGGAGAGAGTTTGACCAAATGAACGACCATCATCGCTGTGAGTGGTTGTTGCGTTATGGCTTTCTGTACAGAAGTACGTGATCAAATTCAAGCCAGTGCATGTGAGGCTTAGTCGTCAATCCCTAGAAAAATTCTGCTCGGAACTGTTTCTATACACAATCGGAAATGTATATTCTGCTGTTCTTTCAGGATATTTTGCTTCTTAGCATTTCAAAAAGGGCGCTGAGAGGCTCCAGTGGCATTAGCAGCTTCGACAAGTGCGCGGTATGGTTTACCTACGGTTTCTTCGCCGTTCGGCCAAAATTGATGTCTCATAGCTCAGTACAAGCGAACTGGACAATTCCCGACGACTAGTTTACAATAACACTTGACTGCCGTCTTTAACTACTAAATCAAGAGTTCGCGATGGGATGCTATTCGAAACATGTTCACCTCACTATGACTTGCACCTTAAAAGCCGTTTAAGACAACACAACAGCTTTTTAAAAGCTTAATCAGGAAAACGCAGCAAATTTTGTAGCTTTTACGGGACTGAGATCATCCCAATCTTCGTTATAAGACTCACTTGGAAGCTACTTGGTTCCATTTTTTAATAAAAAAAATCTTTGTGCTGTTCAACTCGATTTCATTTATTGCTTTATAAGTCTAATTTCGTTTCAAGCCTCTTATAATGAGAAACATGGGCTGTTGAGCAACATAAGACAAGTTTTCAACAAAAATAGGAAGATATTGCGTGATGTATCGAACACAGGTACTTCAGCATTACACTCGGTCGCTTGAAGAAGGCGCTTAGTGGAGAATTTTTGGGAATATTCGACTTCATGAGCTTAAAATATTCCTATTAATGTTTGGCAGATTCGAAAAATTTCGACGCGTGAGCCCTTGGATTGTTGGTGGGGAATATATAAATATCTCTAGCCTATTTTGGCTTTTCATGATTGTAAGCAATTCGCACCGTTACTTTGCATGAAAATTTCGAATGTCATTCTGTACTCCTGCGCAAGCTGCGCGTTCTGCATGCGACAATGTAACACATGCTTCCACCAACTATTTTTACGAGCAGATTGAAAACCGAAAGGTATATAGAAATAGGGATTGGAGGGGTTCTGAAAACATTTTCGGGCTGTGGGTCTTGAATCGTCATATTTCTTATTCATAGCTATCGACTTATCGCTGTTATGGGCGTCGAAAATGGTGTCCGTGGTCACCTTCTTCGTAAAATGATGTCCTTCTCTGTTCGCATGCACTGCAGCGTACCGCAGGAAAATTCGTACGCGAGTCGAGATAGCTGCCCTTGAAGATCTGCCCGTCGAGCTGCTGGCCATGGTAGATGGTTTATTTTGGTAGGGTAGAGAAGGTAGAAAAGTGCTGCGTAGATGGTGATATTGTTGCGTAGAAATATTTAAGTACCCGAAAAGAGTGCTCTGAGATATTGCTTTTATGACCCGTGCAAGTGCAGTAAAATATCTAAGCACTTTATCGATGAAATTTGTACCGGAAATAGGAACTTAGATTTTTGAGCGACTTGCCTGCACAGATAATTTGTGTTTGGATTTTGTTCTCTCGGTATGTCATCTGAAAGCATGGAAAGCCTACTGTGTGCGGTGTCCATGTCGCGGCACGTTGCTGATGATAGTTCGCCGCCGGTGCAACTAGAAGAGTACCCTGTACGTACTGACATCCCTGTGGAATGTGATTTGGAGGCAGATTTGACAATGGAACAGAGTAACCAGAACCTTTGGCATCGAGATTACACCAGCCAGCCATTTGTATTTCGGAGTTCAAACAATCGTGACAAATTGTACACATTCCTGGTTTCATCGTCGCTTAGTGAACTTAGATCCATGGGCCGAGAGACGAGTACGAAACATACTGGCGTCAAGAATGCGGTGATATGCCATCGTCTTCTAAATGGCCAAAAATACAGATCTTGTTGAGAAATCGACTGGGACAGCTTTTTCCCGGCCGACTGCTCCGTTTCTGCAGTTCCCCAAGAACCTTGTCTATGCCATTATGATGGGCTCCAACCGAAGAGCAGATTATCGCATTCTCTTCGAATGGTCCAGCGGCAGGACACAAAAAAGCCTGCAATACTTCGCATTGGTTTGCCAGATAAGTTGGCGTGCTAACAGAGAGAGAAGAAGCTCTCACAGCCCTAATACAATTCGGTCTAACGCTGACACGAATTGAGCAGCATACAAGGCAGGATAGGGATGTTTTCTTGGAATATATTGTTTCGCGGTCTCAAAATGATGGAACTGTTATCATCATGAAGGAAGATGCGGCCATTGTCGACGCTGTTGACGGGTAAGCGATTCTTAATCAGAATTTAAGACCTCCACAGTGAAGAACGGGCGCGTGGCTGAAAGAGAAGTACTATAGCGTTAGCTCTCTTTGTACAAAAGCTTACCAGAATTGGACGGTATTTGGCCACAATGACTCAGAAGGATTCACCTTTCACAAATTCGTATCTCGTGCCCCTTCTTCGAAAGAAGTGTCTATTCAAGGTCGTCTTCGTGTTATTCTATTTCCCCTGTGAAATGCGGAACCTAGGATGAAGACACCGAGCTGCTAACTTACACATCAAAGGCTATGCCTCACGGATCAGGATATGATGACGATGATGTCGAAACCGAACCGAACAGTCTTATTTCTGGCAGTGCTCGAAAACGGAAAAGGATGTTAGAAGATATGGTTGAAATAAGTAATAAGCCGAATCAAAAAAGGTCTGAGCTCGTTTCGACTGTGAAATCTCTGGTAGCTTTTGGTCTTTCGCAAAATGCATTCACCCGACCCCCAATTCGATCATATGCAATTATTTCCGAGATGAATGCGCTGATGGAAAAACTCAATGAACTAAGAAAAATCGATGATGACAGCGAATTAACCAAGAAGTCGATTTCTTTAACCGAAGCGGCGTTGCGGGAAACACATTCGCTTTGCGAGGATATGATGCGCACCATCAGCTAGCATAATGCCGTTCGTGTTATTACTCTTTCCTTTAAGCTTCGCGTGAGAAAATCTCGCAGCGTATACGTGCTAATTTCGTTGAGTGATTGATCTCATCCTTCTGCTCCTGTGTGTGATGCCCTAGCAATACTCTACCATACTCGATATTATTCTTGTTCCATTTCTTCTTCCAATAAATTTTACCTTGGCTTGTATACCGATTTCCTTCCTCATCAGTACAGAAATTGTGCAAGCGCATAGTCACACCGACAATAACTATGCCCGAGTCTACATAAAACTGTAATGGCTTCGAAAGAATACTCCATCGGTGAACCAAGACACCAAATGCTAGATCCATGTGAATTCGATGACTGGAATGATATAAATAAAAGCTATAAGCGAATATTCCATCCTCCTTTGCAAGCTCAGATCTCGGCCAAGGAGTTAGGTGGCCATTGACAGGTACATATGCACATCTCCAGGTATTAGATATCTTGGTTTCATATCTGCTCGTCGCAATCGCGCAGCAAGCCCAGAACTATCAAACGCAACTGCATCGTGAGTACTTCCAGTACATCTGCAAGAAATTTAACCGAAACATAGAGAGCTGTCAACCACGGCCTGCACAGGAAGGGCGTACATTCCTATCCTGCAGTAGAAATTGCGTGATACATACTCGTCTGGAGGCCGTTTTATTGCTATTGCGGTACCATCAACTGAACCCACACAACCGTACAGCGGATTCGTTCGCTCTCTAGACTTTTGAAATCCATCTGACAGCTCCTTAAGTGAAGATTCATTATCAATTGGAACAAATTTCATCGTAAGTACTTCCTTAATAGCTCGTTTAGTTTCCATAAAGACTTGGAAAACCATAGAGCGACTTGTCTCTAAGACAAGCAGCAGGTCTAAATAGAAGCCGACAGCAAGCATTCGAAGCGTCATTGCGAGGCGAACATCAGGCTCTACCACACCAGCAGTTGAAGGCAAAGCTATACTTCTATTGCGAGTTAAATAGGGTGCAATATGTCCAAGAAGCTTTTGAAAGGTATCTCGAGACATGCGAAACACACTTCTAAAGTCAGTGTCCGTCAACGATGAAGTCATCTCTCCAAATCTCCGCCGTGTGGATCTAGGCTTTTTTCGGACTGTTCTGAACTCTCCTGGCTTTAAAAGAAATCGTATGAAGTCTTCGTAGCCATCTTCAGTCATTACAGAAAGCATTGCAACCAATGCAACCTTCAAGGAGTGCACTCCGCAACTACTGCTGAATTTTACTTCGTCATGTAATAAATTTGGATTGCACACAGTAACTACTATTTTGCGACAAAAACTAAACGCGCAGATCGCGCAGAACTGGTGTGTTGAAGCAAAAACGATTTCTGCGCGCTGTACGATCTGCGAATCACGGTTTTTCGGACTGTCCGATTAGATTACAGATTTTTATATCTTGAAATCACCTACTGCGCAGAACGCGCAGAACGCGTTGTGTGCAGACTGGACCTAAGGCTTGCTTCTGGCATTCATTTGCAGCATTCGTCTAGAAGAGCGGTTGGTGTTAAGCTCCATTAAGCGGGCTCCATAGTATTGTAGAAGCATTTCTTGGCAATAAAAGGACCATTGCCTCACTCATTCCTTTCATTAAAGAGTACCTTAATTGCTCTCTTAAGGCTCTTTCGTGTACTGAATTGCAATGGTCACCTGCAGCTT
>JAAUYH010213628.1_pt1 | contig 19497 bp, 18 predicted proteins | sample 7278061 | NCBI WGS metagenome assembly JAAUYH01 (sample SAMN14350203, study PRJNA611818) | marine sediment metagenome | isolation source: surface marine sediment (0.6m) | place: French Polynesia: Moorea | collected 2018-08 | reverse complement strand
GTTAACGCCAAACTGAAGAGACGTAGCTGCCAAGCAATCTGGCCAGTTGTTGAATAGTCACTGAACAAGTCGCCGTACCCGCCTAGCAACAACACCATCGTGGCGTAAAACGCATCCCAAAGAGTGAGGTCCTGATCGGTTACTGGGGAATGGAATTGGAAAATCAGAACACCCATTAAACACAGGCTTAGAACTATCAACCCATAGAGGATCGCAATGCGACGAATCTGATTTTCATAGCTGGATCGCCAGAATCGGATCAGCGATCGCTTGACACCCCAAACTCCCTAAACCGCAGATAAGGAATCGATCAAACTCCACCAATACCTGTTAGGGGGAATTTCAACTCCCTCATCATATAGCCAATGGAGGTCTATAACCGCTCCTTTCCCTGATATATCGGAGGATCGGGTAACGATATAATTAGGTAATTATTCGTTAACTTCGAAAGTCCATATACGCTGAGAGTAATGAATCCCTTGAAGGAATACCTAAATGCGCTTGTGGACATCCGGCTCATGGGGACTGCATTGAAAGTGTCGGTTATTGTTGGCTCAGTCCTATTCACCATTAATCACGGCTCGGCGTTAATGCAAGGGAAGATGACGCGCGATCGCTGGATTTCTGGCTTGCTGACCTATCTGGTTCCCTATGCCGTCAACATTCATGGTCAATATGCAGCCCGTCATCGATTTCCCGAAAGTCTAGTCACTCAAGTCAGGAAATAAGAGGAGACGCCATGTCTACTCACAGAATGGGGATGAACTGCCCTGCCTCGTCAAAGAACCGCACGGCTTTGATCGTGAATGCCCAAAATGCCCAAGTATAAATTTAGCTCTGCACTTCAAAGCTTTCCCTGGTCATTGGCGGCTATTGGCTGATAGCGCCCCCCCACCAACAAGTATCCGGCAAACTCTGGCGCTTCGGGGCTAAACTCAGAATACTCAGGCGTATGGAAAATGTTCTGATAATTTATTTTAAGGACGTGATCCGTTTTAGCCGTAATTTCATGCAGCAATTCAACAATCACGTTGGCATATTTACCGTCTTCTTCCCAGATTATCCCTGAAACTGATTTGATTGGCCGGGTATAATCCCTTGCCCGGTTTGTTTCTGGATCTTAATTGTAATAATTCTTAATAAAAACTCTCAGGATTTGGATGCTAATAAGTGTCGCTCAAGGCGATAATAGGCCTTATCAGGATTCTAAAGAAGTCCTAAAATTTATGAGCCTAAGGGAACTATAAGCTTGCTAGCGGAAATTGAAGTCTGAGATTGACGTATCCGATTGAGCGGGCTAATTGATTAAAACTATATTTGATTATGTTTGATATATTAAATTTTTTACCCTTTGCAATTTTTGGAGTTACTGCGGGTACTTTGGCCGGTCTGTTGGGAATAGGCGGCGGTATGGTCATTGTCCCAGGCTTATTTTATCTGTTTACCCTGATGCATCTGCCGGAGGAAACGTTGATCCATATGGCGGCGGGCACGTCGATGTGCATCATGATTTTCACATCAGCCTCTTCCATGTGGTCTCACCAACGCAAAGGAAATGTCCAGTGGGCCATCTTCCGGCAAGTAATTATCGCAATTATCATTGGCGTTGTTTTTGGCAATCTATTATCCAGTACCCTCAATGCTGAGTGGTTGGAAGTTGTTTTCGGGATCTTCCTACTGTCCGTCTCGCTAAAGTTCTTGCTAAATTGGTCTCCTGACTTAGGTGAGGCGTGTGCGCCTCAGCATTGGATCACCAGTCTGATTGGTCTGGTGATTGGATTTAAATCGGGGGTATTGGGTATTGGCGGCGGCGCCTTGAGTGTGCCCTTTCTCATGCATTGTGGGTTGCCCGTCAATAAAGCCAGCGGTACGTCTGCTTCCTTTACGTTTCCCATTGCCATTGTCGGCACGTTGTCTTTCCTGATCCTGACCAGCGGCCAGACGACGACACCCTGGTCGACGGGGTATATCTACTGGCCTGCGGTGGCTTTGGTGGCGCCTTTCACAATGGTGGGAGCCCCGATTGGAGCCAAACTGTCGCAAATCATTCCGGCCCAGAAGTTACGCACCATTTTCACCCTATTCCTGATGGGGGTCGGGTTCAAAATGTTGGGAGGCGCCCTACCAATTTTTTAGGCCATGCTGTTTGATCAGTTCATTCAACAGTTAGAAACTTCGACACATTGTCCCCCCAATTTGTCTATCCCTCTCCAGGCATTGTGGTTTGACAAGAAGGGGGATTGGGCCAAGGCTCATGCGCTGGTCCAAGACGAAAGCGATCGCGATAGCGCCTGGGTGCATGCATACCTACATCGGGTGGAAGGCGATCTGAGCAACGCACGTTATTGGTATCGGCGAGCCGGGCGGCCAGCTGCGACGAGTGAGCTAGATCGAGAATGGCGGCACATCGTTACAGATTTACTTTCTCAAGAAAAAATGTAGTTGAATGCCTAGTGAAACCTTCTGACAGTGGGCAAGGCCGTTTTTTGCCTCAGCCCTCATGCCGCCGTGTCAATTTTATCTACCCGACGAGTAACTGGCTGTAACCCTAGCCAATCCTCTAACTCCCCAGTAAGCCATGCCATTTCTGGGGGAGTGAGTCCCCCTAGCTTGTTGATTCGAAACGCATAGTTGCCTGCCCAGATAATAATTTCCCCTTTGATTTCTGTTTCCCCCCAGGTCGACGTTTGGCGGGCGTCATTCACAATCTCTACCATGCAAATTTGGTTGCGGGCGACTCTTTGCATAAACACCGGCAAATGCTTCAAAAGCCTATATTGTACCGAGATTCTTGTGGGTCCGATGATTATCTGCTTTTCCAACAAAAGACTCAAACATCCCAAGAGAAGGTGACTGCCCCAAGACACGCCTAACCAGCCGATCCAAAGAATCCAAAAAAACATCGCCATGGCGCAACCCCAACCGCTCAAGGGGGGCATCCTAACGCCCCGACTAAGACGCGGACACGGAATCCTCAACTGTAGCTTGTCGCTTCCAACTTTCATACGGATTGAACTATTTGCAGGATGTCCCTGCAGGCGGATTTGACTTCTTGCCCATTGTTCAGGCTTCAGCAGCGCTTTTAGCGCCGTGGACGCACTGGTAAAGCGCCTTTCTAAAGACGGCTCAATCATTTGTCTCAGCCAGCGCTTGAAAGCGTCGTCTAAGGACAATGCTGCTTCAAAGTGAATTCGCAAATTGCGTTGGGGGAGATTCGCCGGATGAGTTCCTGTCAGGAGATAGATAATGGTCGCTCCAAGACTATAGAGATCTGAGGCGGGGACGGCTCGCCCCCCAAATTGCTCTGGCGGCATGTATCCGTAGGTGCCGACGACGGTAATGGTGCCCCCTTCAACGGCGACTAGATTTTGCACCGACCCAAAATCCACCAGGTAGACTTTACCGACGCTATTGGCGGTGCGATCGCGCAGCAAGACGTTGCTGGGCTTGATATCCCGGTGAATGATGGCGGGACTATGGCTGTGGAGATAGATCAAAATATTGAGCAGTTCTGTGGCGATCTCTACCGCCTCGGCTGTTGAAAAGGCCCGCCCGCTTCGTAATTGCTCTTCCAAGGACTGGGCGTCAATATAGGTTTGCACTAACGCAAACCCCCGATAATCTGGGGTGTCTAGTTCAAATGAGTCTAAGTATTTGGGAATGGCGACATGATCTAGGGCTTGGAGAATGGCTGCTTCCCGCTGAAACAGCTTTAGATGTTCCCACTCGAACCCAGGACCCAACCTCAATACTTTGATGGCGACAGGCTGGTTTGTGGTTTCGTCGATAGCCAAAAAGGTTTGTTGACCGCTCCTCAAGGGGTTTTGTCCTAAGGGACGTTGGATTCGATAGCGATTTTGGAGAAGTTGACCTTCCATAAAATCTCGATGCTAGTTCTATAGCTTAGATTCCCCTCTTTGAGAGGATGCTATCGTTCTGCCGCATTAAAGATTTAGCGATATATTCTGAAAGTGGGGTATGCAAAAGTTATGACTAGGATAGTCAACTCTATGCAGATAGCGCAACTGCTCTCCGTTGTTCATCGCACTAACCACATATGGTTGCCCATCATTACTGTATTTATTGGCCTCAAGCTGATTTTCCACCGTCGTTTTCGACAACGTTGGGGAAAGTTGTTGAGACGACTCGCCATGGTGGGCGCCATTGCTTATCTCTTTGGTTTTGGGGCGCTTTGGGTTCAGCAGCCTAGACTGCTCTACAAACCGACCCATGTGCTGCAAACCACGCCAGAGTCCCATAACCTCCCCTTCGAAGAGGTTTGGATTCCGGCTAAGGCGGCGCCCTCTGAACATTTGCATAGCTGGTGGATACCCCAACGGAAAAACCGAATTGGAGCGCTGATCTATTTCCATGGGGCGGGGTTGAATATTGGTTACAACGTGACGCAGGCCCACTGGCTGCGGAAGTTGGGATTTGATGTTTTGCTGGCGGAATATCGGGGGTATGGTCTCAGCGAGGGCGGTTTCCCGACAGAACAATCTTTTTATGAGGATGCTGAGGCGGCGCTGGCCCATCTCACCCAAGAGAGGGGTATTTCTGAGAGGGAGATTTTAGTTTATGGCCATTCGTTGGGGGGTGCGATCGCTATCGAGCTGGCGACCCAACATCCTGAATTAGCGGGAATTATTGTCCAAAACTCTTTTACCTCCATGTCAGATATGGTGGCTCGTTCCAACTACGCCCGTTGGTTTCCAATACAGGCGATACTCCACCAGCGATTTGAGTCGCTTCAAAAGGTTCGTCATCTGCAGACACCCATTTTGCTGATTCACGCCACAGGCGATCCGATGATTCCGGTTGGCATGAGTAAACGACTTTATCAGGCTGCCCGTGGGCCAAAGGAGTTGATATTGGTCAAGGCTAATGTTCACCACAATGCAGGGCCGGCGTTTAAAACGCCTGAACATTTAGCCAAAGTCAAGACGTTCGCCGTCAAGGCGCTATCGACGACATAGGAAGTTTTCCGCTATAACACTGATACACAGTGGATGCCTGGAGCAGAGCGGGGTAAGCTGGATTACAGGCTGTGCTTACCTTAAAGGAGATAGCCAGATGAAAACCCTAGATGAGATCAAGCAATGGCTTGTACAAAACAAATCATTGTTGCAAGAACGCTATAAAGTTCAAGAACTAGGGGTTTTCGGCTCTTATGTTAGGCAAGAGCAGACGGAACTTAGCGATGTGGATGTGCTAGTGGAGTTTTCTGAGACGCCGAGCTTATTGAAATTTGTCAATTTAGAAAATTATCTCAGCGACAATTTGGGAGTCAAGGTCGATCTGGTGCATAAGGCTGGTTTAAAACCACGCATTGGAGAACGGATTTTGGCAGAGGTCGTCTATCTGTGAGCAAGCGGGAAGTTGAAGATAATTTCAATACGGATATCGAAATTATCTGGAAGGCGGTACAGGAAGATGTTCCCTACTTAAAGACAATGAACTCTGGAGTTTTAGAAGATTTAAGCAATTAAGCTAAATTTCACTTAATGAAATCCCTCTATCACTGACCCTATGTTTGATTTACATAGCGATACATTTTCATGGTGGGCAGTGATAGCTTTTACATAGGGTGTTGATAATTAATGTTTGGTGTATTGCTCACCCTACCTCTTGGATATTCTTGGTCAAGTAGTTTTTTAGGACGAGGCTCAGACGATGGCATGGGATTTAGTTAAACAAGCAGATGATAAATAAATCCTAAGCAGTATTAGTTCAAAATAGGAGAGATGATTATACTGAAACTTTCTACCTAATCACCCATATTGGATGATTAGGCTGACGTATTTACACCTAACCACCTAAATAGGGATCTTAGGCGGAAATATTTCTACCTAATCCACCAAATCAGGGAAATGGTTGGAAAATTTCCCTCTAATAATGAGTTAGGTATGCAAAGAGATAGAGCGTAATAATGGAAAGAAAAGCATCATGTTCCTGTGGGCAGTTAAGTATCCGCGTAAAAGGAGAGCCAAAAATCGTTGTTACCTGTAGTTGTCTAAAATGCCAAAAGATGACAGGTTCAGTATTTGGAGTTTCGTCATATTTTGATGACGATCAGGTAATTGAAAGAATTGGGGAAAGTAGCTCCTATGGAAGAACTGGTCACTCTGGATTAAAGGTCGAACGAAAATTTTGTCCAATTTGTGGCTCAACAGTTTATTGGAAGGCTGACTGTTTAGATAAATATACGGGAGTGCCCGTTGGTGCTTTTGCTGACCCAGAATTTCCTGAACCAACTTTTTCAGCTTGGAATAAATCGAAGCATAGTTGGGTTTCTTTTCCAGAGAATTGGAAAAGTTCAGACACTCAAGAATTCGATGAAGAAGAATAATCACGATGGTTGCTTTGTTTTTTGGTGCAATTGCGCCGGTGAGTACTTCGTTAGCCGCCGCTCCTCCAGCCATCTTTCTGCTTCGCTTTCAGTCTTTTGTCTGCTTCGTTTTTATCCTTTGCGTTTCTATTGCTGAAGCTTTTGGTTGAGACGCGATCATTCTTAAATTTTTGTTGAGAATTGAGCCTTTTCTGGGCGATTGGTGATGATTTAGAGATACTCTGTCTTGCTGTACCTAACATAGGCCCTGAGGCCGACGAAGTCAACAGATTACTCTGAAATTCTTCTCAATCAACTCAGTAAGCTACGGAAGCTTCTTTTCATCAACTCAACAGCTCTTGCCAACAAAGATATTGTTTCGAGTCGACTTCTTGCCTTTTTTGAGTTTCATTTCAGGCAGCCAGATCGGTTTCCATTGTCAATATAGTGACTTGGAATTCTTCTGAATTAGCTGAGATATATCCCTATATTTTCAACAGAAAGCCCCTCATAAATAACGTATTCATGAGTTGATTTATAGTCTTTATAGAGACTAATTTTAGACTATTTAATTAAGCTTTTATTGATGTAGCTTGAACTTCTAAGTCGCCAAGTTTTTAACTAGAGGTGAACCCTTCTTTCTCAGAGCCATCAAATACTTGGCCTCATCATAGGGCGTCCGATCTTTCCAGCACCGAAATAGAATTCGTATCCACTTGAAAGCCAATGCCCGAATTGCCATTGGATGCCTCTTCCCCACTCGTCTTTGCTGCTCATAAAACGCACTCGCCCAAAATGAAAACTGTCGTGATTGATTAGCCCACTCAACAAAGGTTTGTCTCAGAAATTTTGGACAACTCCAACGCCAATGAATCCACTCCTTCTTGCCGCTTTTCTCCTTCACTGGCGCAATTCCTACATAGCGTAAAATCTCTTGGGATGACTCATATCGACTGCGATCGTCTCCAAAGGCCACTAATAATCGTGGCGCTAAATGGGGTCCCGCTCCTGGTAAGGCGGCAAATAGTTCGGCATCGGCATGCGCCTCAAATAAGGTCTTGATTCGCTGGTCAAAGGCTTGAATGCTGGGCAATAACACCTTCAACTGCTGGAGCCAAGTTTGCACCAGCAATTGCATGGGTTCAACTACTCCCTCATCTGTGGTTAAAGCTTGGCCCGTTTGAATTTGACTGAGTCGTCGAGCGATCGCAGTTTTTCTCACGACATGATGAGTCTTGAAAAACAATTTCAATTCATCATCACTTGCTGCTTGAGCCGCTCCTAACGTCGGATAGGACTCCACAAATTCACAAAATACTTGAGTATCTTTATCCTCAAACCATTCAAGAACTTGAGGATAATAATTCTTCAACGCCGCAGTAATTCGATTGGTTAATCGAACTTTTTCTGCGACTACATTTCGCCGACTTTCCACCAGTTGAGTGAGTTTTCGGATCTCAATGCTGCTGGGTTCCCAAGCTCTCAGTTTATCTCGATGCTTACGTAATAGTTCGACCAGTAATTCTGCATCAGTCGGATCATCTTTGGCTCGACTGGGGGTGAAGGCTTGGCGATACTTAGCGACAGTTCTTGGATTGATCGGATAGATCACCAGAAAATCGTATTTACAGAGTGCATAAATTAACGGTCCTCGCTTCTGTTCAAGGCCGATAGCGACCCGACGTCCGCTATAGCGTTGACGTAATCCTTCGACCCATTCGTGGATCACTTCCGGTCGATTCTCTAAAATCAAGAATTCTTGAGTTTTCAACGCAATATCATAGATACAAATATCGTGCTTTTTGTCAGACCAATCAATGCCGATATAAGCAACTATTTCTGTTTCGATAGATGGATCCTTTTGAAAAGAATTGGTAATGTCCATACACTTTCCCTGGAGCAATGTCACAATGGAATAGCTCGGAACCCTTGTTTTCTGGCGAAAAGATTATGGAAGGATTCTACCCATCCCTCCCCTGAGGATTCGTTAATTGAAATCAAGGGATGAAGGAGATGGGTGCGAACACTATGTTAGTGGGCATCAAACTGCCAGCGCATGCACAGTCGTCACCCTCTCCCTCCGAGCTTTGAGCTGGAGTTTACCTCCAATTTTTCAGCTCGTCCCCCCATAAAGCTCTTGCAGCGGACGCGTAGGGTATGGCGTCAGTGTTTGCTATAAAGATGGTCTCGCGCCGCTAAAGGCTGACGTTAGCCAGTCAGCCGAGCAGATCCTGTAACTGCCACCTGTTATAAAATAAACGGCATGTTTGTCGATAGCCAGAAACCACTTCCCCTACAGCTGTATCAGCTGGGTACGGATAAATTAACATGCCACTGTGCGTTGCCATCGCAGAGCTTAAGTACATTTATTTATTACTATTGGTGGCTTGATGTGGCTGACGGTGAGATTTCACTGGAAGTGATTCCAGACAATGCGACCGACTTAGTGATGTCGCCTGATATCGATGACTTTTCAATTGTATATTTACCGACTCCTGAAAAATTTAGCATTCAGTTAACAGGTCCTGTTAGTTATATCGGAGTCAGTTTTCGCACCGAGGTAGCGCCAATGTTTTTTGGCATGGATTTAGCGTCAATAAAATCCTTAGTTCCGGGTGAACACACAACAAAAAGCATTGCTATTCAAGCGCTGGTAAACGAAATTCAAGATTTGAAACACCACAATGAATTAGCCAATAAACTGGACAAATTTCTACAAGATCGTCTGGCGCAATCGCCAAATTCTCCTAATCCAATTAAGACCTTGGATATCAACAATGTTTTGACTGCTATGCAGGCATCTGTTGGTGAAGCAGGTGTAAGTGCGATCTCAAGCCATTTTGGTCTTAGCGATAGGCAATTCAGACGCATCATGCAGTCACTATTCGGATTTGGCCCAAAGAAAATTCAACGCATCATGCGATTGCAAGCCTCGCTGAGAGAGTTACTCAATCCCGACACATTGGCAACTGACGATGGATTTTACGATGATGCCCATAGAATCAAAGAGATACGCAGTCTAACTGGGTTGACACCGGGGCAAATTAGACGCATGGCCGAAATCTACAATTTATTGTCGTAGGCACTGGATAAAGTAATGACATCTTTAATCAATAGAGGTGTGACATGATTCAGTTCAAAGCGATGTACCCACTGTATGTCTGTAGAGATCTAGAGCTCCAACGGACCTTCTATACGGAAAATTTCGGCTTTCAAGTAGCATTCTTCGAACCAGACTTTTATTTGCATTTGGTCAATATCAATAATGGTGTTCAAGTGGGATTCATGCTGCCCAACTTGGCAACGCAACCTCAGTTTTTGCATACAAAAGCAGCAACCGATGGCATGGTCCTGTCGTTTGAGGTCGCTGATGCCAAAGATGCCTATGCCGAGGCACAGAAACAGGGACTTGATATCCACTTTGGGCTTAAGGAGGAACCCTGGCAGCAAACTCACTTTATGGTCAGGGATCCGGCTGGGCTGATTCTAGATATCGTAGAGGATCGAAACTAGTCAGATAGACGGTGCGTTGCTACGCAACACCCATTACATTCCTGACTTGACCAAAATCTTAGCTTTGCCGTTAAACTCCTGTATTTTAATCAATGCTGGCTGTTTGTTAGAGTCGGTTAGTTGATCCATATACTCAACAAACTAGATAATAGTTCTACCGAACTACTGGCGCAATACTTGTAAATAGAACCCAAATCATAGATAGAGACGTTGCATTGCAACGTCTCTATCTTTTTGGGGGTCAATCAGGTGATTATCTGGAGACGCAGAGAAAACTCCGCAGGGACTGCCTGTTAATCACCTTGGCTGCTCGCCAGGATCTTATCCTTCAACTTGTCCGGCACCGGCTGCAAATGGTCATACCGCCAGCTGAAATACCCCACTCCCATCGACAGCGAACGGAGTTCAAGAATCAGGGTTTGCATTTCGGCTTCCGGCATCTGGGCCGAAACCAGATCCCAGCCGGGCCAATCGGGTTTTGCATTGTAGCCCAGAATTTGCCCCCGCCGTCCGCTGACTAAGCGCAGGACTTTGGACGTAAAGTTGTTGGGCGCCGAAATCTCCACCGACGCAATTGGTTCGAGCAAGGTGGGTTCACAGTCCGGCATGCCCAATTGCATGGCGATCCGGCCCGCCTGTTTGAAAGCTTGTTCAGAACTGTCCACCGTGTGATAAGAGCCATCGGTTAAGGTCACCGCCACATCCACCACTGGGAATCCTAGGGGACCATGACTGAGATATTCCCGCACGCCGGTCTCAACGCTAGGGATATATTGTTTGGGAACCACACCTCCAACAATCGTATCTTCAAAGTTGAAGCCTTCTCCCCTCGGCAAAGGTTTGATCTCGAGATAGACGTCGCCGAATTGTCCATGCCCGCCGGTTTGGTGCTTGTAGCGACCATGCACAGCGTTTTTAGACTTGCGAATGGTTTCTTTATAGGGGACCTGAGGCAAGTGGGTGCCCATAGGAAGGTTATACTTGCGGCGCAGGCGATCCAAGGCGATTTTGAGATGAACTTCTCCTTGTCCCCAAAGAATTACTTCGTGGGTGTCGCCGTGTTGTTCCCACACTAAGGACGGATCTTCCTCCAACAGTTTGTTGAGGGCGCTGCTGAGCTTAACCTCATCCCCACGTTTTTCGGGAGCGATGGCTAGGGCGTACACCGGATCAGGGCTGTTGGCCTTGGGCAGGGTCTCGATGTCATCTTTGCCGTTCAGGGTGAGGGTGTCGCCTGTTTTCGAGCCTTCTAACCGCGCGATCGCCACAATCGAACCTGCTTCAGCCTGGGTGAGGCTTTGCTGCTGTTGCCCCATCAGGTGATAGAGTCCGCCCATGCGATTGCCGTTGAGGGAATCGCCATCTGACAGAGAACCTTGCCAAATTCGCACCAGGGAAAGCTTCCCGCCTTGGAGGGTGAAATAGGTTTTGAGCACCTGAGCTAGGACGGTGTCTGATTCCGGTTTTAGACCGCGTCGCTCAGCGGTGACTTCGGGTTCAGGGGCTTCTCTCAACAGGGCGTCAAGCAACGGACGGACGCCATAATCTTGCTGCGCAATGCCGATGAAGACGGGCACAATCAGGTCCGCCCCTAACTCCATCTTCAAATCCTGCAAAATTTCATCCTGGGGCGGCTCAATTTCTTCTAGCAATTCTTCCAGGAGATGATCATCAAAGTCCGCCAAAGTTTCAAGCATTTCTGTCCGGGCGGCTTTTTCCTCTTCTCGCAAGGCTTCTGGCAGCGGCGCCGGATCAGCGGGCGCCCCGGGATGATAGTGATAAGCTTGCTCGCTCACCAGATCAATAAAACCGACTAATTCATCCTTTTGTCGGATGGGATATTGATGGGGCACAACCGGACGGCTGGAAACTGTTTTCAACGCCTCCAACACCTCTGAGAAGCTGCTATTGGCCCGATCCATTTTATTGATCCAGATCAGGTGGGGAATTTCCCAATCGTCTAGAAATTGAAATAGTGGGGATAGGGTCAGAACTCGAGCGGCGTCGGCTTCACACACGACAATGGCGGCGTCCACGCCTACCAGGGCATTGTAGGTTTCCTGAGGAAGCTCCACCGAACCTGGACAATCTAAAAACGTAAAACGAATGCCGCCGTATTCAGTCCCGGCGGCATTAACTTCCACACTCATCTGGCGATCGCGGGCTTCCGGAGCCCCATCTCCCACCGTATTCCTATCGTCAACTTTGCCCTTGCGAGAAATGCTTTCAGTGACGAATAATAAACTTTCCAATAGGGTGGTTTTACCACTGGAATACGGACCCACAATCGCCACGTTTCGTGAGCCCGATAATTCTTTTCTGGTCATACAATTACCCCTTTCTTCTTCAAAAAGAGACAAGCAACGGGGCTGCGAACTCTTTGCAGCTCGCTGCTTTCAAACTAGATGACTTCCAACTGCTTAGCCCCAGATTAACCTGACCATAACCTGAATTATTAATCGGTTTGGAAAAGTTTATCCAACTAAGATTCGTAAATTAGTTGTTGCGATTCATAAATAAAAAATTGGTCGCTACATAATGAACATCTTGGCGTCATCATGTTTGGAATTCTTGTAAGTATGGCTATTAATAAATGCGTCGGGATTCGTGTCCGATTCCAGTTGACCGTCTACCAGGTTGATGATCCGGTCTGCAACGTCCAGGATGCGATTATCATGGGTGACCATGAGGACTGTACAGTTTTGCTCCCGGGTCAGGGTCTGCATTAGGGTGACCACCTCCCGGCTGGTTTGTTTGTCCAGGGCGGCGGTGGGTTCATCCGCCAGAATAAGGGGGGGATGGTTAACCAGGGCGCGGGCGATCGCAACTCGCTGCTTTTGACCGCCAGATAACGCCTGGGGTTTATGGTCCATGCGGTCGGCTAACCCGAGTTGGGTCAAAATAACCTCAGCTTGGTCCCGCTTGGATTTGAATCGTCCTAATAGCTCCACCGCCATTTCCACATTTTGGCGAGCGGTGAGGGACTCAAACAAATTGTGGGATTGAAAAATGAAGCCAATACTTTGGCGCACCCGCACTCGATCTGCATTGCGCATATCCGCCAGTTCTTGCCCCATCACCCGAAGGCTGCCTTCACGCACCGTGCGGAGAGCGCCAATCAGGCTGATTAGAGTGGTTTTACCTGACCCTGACGGCCCCGTCAAAATCACAATTTGACCTTTGGGTAGATTGAGGCTGATATCGAACAGAACCTGTTTGCAAAGGTCGCCTTTCCCAAAGGCAAAATTGAGATGCTGAATCTGCACCGCCAGCTCGTCTTTGATGGGAGCCAAGGAATTTGAGAGGGGGTTTTCCGGGGCAAAGAACCGATTGCCGGGTTTAGTCATGGCGTCCCCTTCACCCTCCAAATACATCTGCTGGGTCAGCCGTTTGGACTTTGCGCACGGCGATGGCTCCCGAAATCAGACACATGATAAATGTCGTTGCATATAGCATACCTACCCGCGCGATCGTCATTTGAAAAGTCAACCCAGTGGCGCCTCCCGCCAAGGCGTACAGTAGGTTGCTGATGCAAAAGCCGGGAAGAAATCCCAAAGCTGATAGAATTAGCGCCTCTTGCAAGACAATCCCAAGCAGAAACTGGTTGCTATAGCCCATGGCTTTGAGGGTGGCGTATTCGGCCCAGTGGTCCGCGACATCGGTATAGAGGATTTGGTAGACCAGAATCACCCCCACCCCAAATCCCATCAGGGTCAGCAAAGAAAATACAAACCCAATGTTCGTGTTCTCTTGCCAGTAAGTCCGCTCCCGCTGCACAAATCCAGCCGGTCCTTCTTTAGGCAAAATAGAGACATCCTGGGGCAAGCGATCGCTGAGGGTTGCGACGAGGGCGTCAATATCGACGTTGGGCGACACCTTGAGCAGCCCTACATCCACCGTAGCGAAACTCCGAGTGTCTTCTTCGGGGCCTCGATCGGCAAAATATCGCAGGAAGTTTTGATCGCTCATGATCAGGTTGCCGTTGCCGGAGGCGAAGTCGGTCCCCAGGGTAAAGGTCCCGACGATGCGAATTTCTCGGTCTGCGAGTTCTGTGACAATTCCGGCGGTGGTTGGTCCAACCTCAGCCCGAGCCTGGGTGTCGATCAGGGCAGTATTGGGGAGCTGTAACCGCTTGAGGTTAGCTTCAACGTCGGGTAGAGGCAGGACCGGATCCGCCAAGTTAAAGGCCAGTATGCGCACGGGCCGGGTCCGTTTAGTTTCTGGATTTTTCCAGTTGGCGTCACTGGTATACAGGGCGTAAGCCGCCTCGACCCCCTCAAAGGCGAGGGCCTGATACAGCCGCCGTCGGGCGAAGGAGGCGGGCAAAACCATATTGCTCTTGAGGCGGTTGATGATTATGATTTCGCCGTTAAGCTGTTTCAGTAGCTGGATTTGGCTGTCATACAGGGCGTTCATAAAGCCGGTAAACACAAACATGAGGAGCACTGCAAAGGCGACGCCCCCCAAAGAGATAATGAATCTCAGGCGGTCATGAACTAAGTTTAGCCAAGCCAACGGGGTTCGTTTAGGGAATGGCACGCCGGGACCTCATCGAAATACATCCGCCGGATCGGCTGCGATCGCTTTGCGGACCGAGATCAGGCCGGAGACGCCGCACATGGTAACGGTCAAGCTCAGAACAAAGACAGCCCGTTCCCAAGACATACTCACCGGCAGGCTGCCAGCGGTGGCTTTGACGGTCAACTGATATAGCCCTAAGGCGATAATCAACCCCGGAACATATCCCATCAGGGCGAGCAGAAACGCTTCCTGTAGAACCAGTCGAAATAGATACGGGTTACGGTATCCCATCGCTTTTAAGGTGGCGTACTCCGGCAAATGCTGGCGAATATCGGTGAATAGAATTTGATAGACAATCATCGTACCCACCACAAAAGAGACGACGACCCCCATGCCGAAGATGAACCCAATCGATGTGGTTTGTAGCCAATAGGTCCGATCGTGAGCGATCGCCTCTTCCTTGGTTAACACCAAAATATCTGCTGGCAGACGGGCTTGCATGGCTTGCGCGATCCGTTGGGCGTCAGTCCCTGACGCCAGCTTAATCAATCCTAGGTCGACGGTTTCCAGGGTTCGAGGGCTAAAAAAGCGGCGGAAGTTCTGATCGCTCATGATCAAAGTGCCATCCGCTGCAAAGCCTCCCCCCAGGCTATATTGACCGCCAATTTCCACTCGACGACGCCCCGCCTCCGTTTCTAGACCGATGGTTTGGGGACCAAATTCCGGCCTGGAACGGATGTCTATCAGAACCGTATTAGGACGCTCTAACTGCTTGGTTGCTTCCGGGGATTGCAACTCTGGCATCAGAAATATGGGATCTTGAGGATTGACGCCATAGGTAAACATCGCCCGACTAATGCGGGTTTCTGGGTTACGCCAAAGTAAATAGCTGACATAAAGCGGCATCACCCGCTCTACCCCTTCAATCCCCGCCGCCTGGTAGAGTCGTTCCCTCGGAAAAGGCGTTGTGGCGCTAATTTGCAATGTCCGAGGAGACATCAAAATGATCTCAGCATTCAGCTGACCATAGACCATCGTGGTGGTCTGAATCAGGGCTCCCCTAAAGCCCAAGTTCATGAAAATCAGCAGCGCCGCAAACGCCACCCCTGTGATGGCGATCAACAGGCGCGTTTTTTCATGCAGCAAGTTTAGCCAGGCTAAGGGAACTCGACGCAAAAGCTAGCTCTCGACCTCAATCGACACGTCTACTTGTAAGTTGGTGAGATTGGAGACTACCTCACTCTGGTCAATCCGAATTCTGACTTCCACCACCCTGGCGTCTGCGTTGGCGGCGGGATCGTCATCTAGAACGTCATTCTTGAAGATTTGTAATCCGACTTGCTCGACCACTCCAGTCAGTTTTTGATCGAAGGCGCCATTGCGACTGGTGATTTTAACCGGTTGTCCCGGTTTAACTAAACCAATGTCCGTTTCATACACCTCAGCCACCACATACATCTGATCGGTGTTTCCCATGGCCAGGATGGGTTCGGTGCTGAAGGCGGATACGGCTTCACCTGGTTCAACATAAATTTTCAGAATCTGTCCGGCGTCGGGCGCCCGCACGACTGTGAGGGATAACCGAGACTCAGCTAGCGCCAGATTGCGGGCGGCGGATTCCACCTGAATTTGAGTTTGAGAGCGGACTAAATTTGCCTGAGCAGATTGGAGTTGAGCCTGGGCGTTTTCCATGTCATTGAGGCGGGCGATTTCCAACTTACGTTGAGTCACCTGACTACTGGCCAGTTCTTTTTCCAGTTGCTCAACTCGAGTTCGCTGCCGATCTAAATCCTGCCGGGTCGTCGCGCCATCGCGTTCCAGGTCTTCAAACCGCTTGAGATTCAGTCTGGCCAGCGACAGCTCGGCTGCTAACCCTGCGATGGTCTCCTGCTGAGCTGCGATCGCCAGCGCTTGAGGCCGATCAATCTGCTTAATCCGGGTGTTCGCCTCCTGAATTTGAGCTTCGCCAAACAGCGTTTCCGCCTTCAGCAGATCTTGGGCCTCATTCAAGCGACTAGCTGCAAAATCCCGCTCAGCTAAGCGGACATTGTATAGATCCAGGTAAGCTAAAATCTGCCTTTCCTCAACCACCTCACCTTCAGTCACCAGCAGACGACTAATGCGACCACTCTCTGAAGCCGCCACATCCACCACTCGTCCTTTGGGTTCAAGCCGACCTAATGCAGAAACTTTCACCTGCTTAGGCAACGGTAGCGCCTGCTCTTGAACAGGCGCCTGGTGAAATTGCAGGAGCGACCGACTCGTCCATAACGTTACACCACCGACAAAAAACAAGGCCCCCATTACCAGCCAAAAGGGTTTTCCCTGACGGGCTCGGTTTGCATCCATAGCTCAATTTACAGAGAAACGGTTGAAAGCTTTCACTACAGTGATTCCCATTTGAATTGCACACATTTAAAGGCGGGGGCTGGAAAGTGTGGGGCGGTGATCTTAGTTACTACAAATGGGAACTCCCCAAAATTAATCGAAAACCAATCCAAATAATATAAAACAATTTGTAACAAATAATTCTAAACCAACCCCATCAATGTCACCTCCCACACCAACCGGGGTTGGACATAACTGAGTAAATGTCGGCGGGCGTCTTCAAGGCAACGAAGAGTATCCACTTGGTTGAGTTGGGCGGATCTCCAGTAACACTGCTGTAGGTAGTCGACTAGCCAGAGTTGAGCCTCAGTGTCTAGTGCTTGGGTGATGGATCGAGCCAGTTCTAAAGCCCCTTTGATGGAATTTGGAGGGGAGTTGAGGGACGCTAGGAGTTCTGGCGGAATGGTTTGCAGTTGCCGCCAACTGGCAATGGCCTGCCCTGGACTGCCTTGGGCGATCGCCAGCACTTCAGGCTGGTTGAGAATTTCACCGTTGTCAGTTTGGGTAAGGACTTGCGCTATCTGCTCCGGATTCAGGCGAGTAAACGGAATGCATTGGCAGCGGGAAATCAATGTCGGCAGCAATGCATTACTGTCGGGAGCCATTAGAATAATGGTCGCTTGGCCAGGTTCTTCCAAGGTTTTCAGCAGGGCGTTGGCGGCGGCTTCGGCCATGGTTTCCGACTGTTCAATGACCACCACTGATCGGGGCGCTTCTAAGGGGGGGCGGCTTAGAAATCGGGCAATCTCCCGCACCTGCTCTAAACGAATTTTGGCGGGACTTTTTCGTTTCAGACCTAACGCCATCGCTTCGTCGGCGGTGACCCGACGTCCCTGATGGAGGTAGGTGGGTTTGACCCATAACAAGTCAGGGTGGTTATGCTGCTGGATCCGATGGCGCAGCCGCGTTAGCTTAGACGTTTCATCGGAGGGTAAGGACTGGGGATCAACGGGAAAGCCTAATAAAAGCTCAGCAAAGTTTTCCGCCGCTAAACCGCGTCCGACCCCAGGCGGACCGACGAATAAATAAGCCGGCGCGATCCGCTGTAGCGTTACAGCGCGGATGAGTAACTCAACCGCCTGAAGATGTCCTATCAATTGGTTGAAAGGGGGGGGCTCCACTGGTTCAATTTCTGCTCAAGAAGGGTCTGGATAGTTTGGCTAACGACTGCCTCACTCAGGCTAGCGTCAATCGCGACAATTCGTTCAGGATGGGCGGCGGCTAATGCCTCAAACCCTCGCTGAACCCGATGATGAAACGCCAGCTCAGCTTGCTCGATTCGATCCGCCTTCCCCCGTTTTTGAGTCCGGGCTAACCCCAGTTCCACCTCTAGTTTCAGCCAGAAAGTGAGTTCGCTCTTTACCCCCTGAGCGGCGATTTGGTTAAGCTGCTGAATTAGCGATAGGTCAAGTTCTCGTCCGTAGCCTTGGTAAGCGACGGTGGAATCGGTGTAGCGATCGCAAAGCACCAGAAAGCCCTGCTCCAAATGCGGCCTGATCATTTCCTCAACATGCTGCGACCGATCAGCGGCGTACAGCAACAGTTCGGTTCGGTCTTGTAGTGAGGGACCTACTGTCTGCTCCAAAAGCAACTGACGCAGCACCTTCCCTAAGTCTGTCCCTCCCGGCTCACGAGTCATGACAACCCCCTGCAGATGACCTTCAGTTTGCAGGCGGTGGAATACATCACTTTTAATCAGCCAATTGTATAGCCGCTGCATTTGGGTTGTTTTACCACATCCCTCAACTCCTTCAAAGACAATCAATTTTCCTGGCATTTTGGCAATACTCACCGGCTATCTGTGTTGAAGCGGAAAATTATCCTTGAGGAAGAATACAGGAGTCAGAATCCAGAATCTAGTGGGGGTCTGTGTTTAAGCAGAGAGTCAAATCGGAGATAAGGTCGGTTCATTACAATATTCGATAATGGTTTTTCTGACTCCTGACTCCTGACTCCTGAGTTCCAATGTTTAACTTTTCTCACGAACAGTCTGGACTCTAACTGCAGGTAATATTTTCATTTTGGGTAGAGAATTCATCAGACAATGTAAACACCGATGCAGACATCTACATACAACCAAAGGAATAATGAGGAAATGATCATCTATAACTGTTTCCCCTAACCAGTTTATGGATGAAGTGTTCCCTGTGTTGTCTAGGTATTCAGATGGCTCGTTATACTCATTTATTCACGACTGCCGACCCTGTCCCCCAGTTACGGCAATCCTTAGCAGAGACGCTCAAGTCCTGCGACCTCAATTTAGTCTATGAGGATTCAGATTATCTTGTCGCTCAAGAAAAACCAGGTCAGGTGCCTTACTTGCAGTTAGCGACGGTTGAAGTGTTGATAACTCCGCCTCGGCTGGGAAAAGGCGAATCTAAGGTGGACCTGATTGTTAAGAACGAAGAATTAGCACTGCAGCGAAACAACCACTGTCAAAGAGTATTTGAAGTTGTCAACCAAGCAATCTCCGAGGTTGACGGCTGACATCAATTCTGGAAATCGGCTGCCTCAGGCTATCAGATATCGTTTCCCATTTTCCCTCAGCACTGGTTAAGCAATGTCTAAACTAGGCTTAGAGGGAATTTTTTATCACGACTAGTCTTCATCAGAGCTAGTCTTCGTCAGATTCATCAATCATATTAGGACTGATCAAGGTAATATCAAACTCATCTGGCGGCAAGGTTGAAGTGGCGTCTCGCTTGAGTTGATAATATATTGCCCTAGCCTGAGGCCCAAAAACGATC
>JAAUYH010145275.1_pt1 | contig 19500 bp, 14 predicted proteins | sample 7278061 | NCBI WGS metagenome assembly JAAUYH01 (sample SAMN14350203, study PRJNA611818) | marine sediment metagenome | isolation source: surface marine sediment (0.6m) | place: French Polynesia: Moorea | collected 2018-08 | reverse complement strand
GGAGTAGCAGCTTGGGATGGTTGGCTGGCCTGAACCGCCAGGATGTCAGAATGAGATGTCGATTGACCACCGTCGCCCAAGAGCATCGATAGAAATAACAAGGTTTTCGCAATCATAGACTTCCTCCGCACATGCTTTGCGCTGCGTGTTGCAACCTCTTGGCCTATGGACGCAACGCCATCGGCTGTGATTCATCACTGAAACACAGTAGCGATGCACGATATGCCGCGAAAGTGTAGCGATTTGAGCTCAGGAAGAAGCGAGCAATTCTTCGATTTTTTGGTCCAACTCTGGGAATTGGAATGGCTTATCGATGTGGGCATCGACGCCATACAGCGGTGAAGTCATCTCATTGACCTGGGCACCAATCGCGGTCAGCATAATGATCTTGATATGTTGGGTCTCAGGATCCTGCTTCAACGCGCGGGCAACTTCCCAACCATTGCGGCGCGGCATCATAACGTCGAGCACCACCAGGTCGGGTTTATGAGCGCGCGCTTTTTCAAGCGCCGCATCACCATTACTGGCAGTGAGCACCTGATATCCGAACTTATCGAGTCGAATGTTGAGCATTCCAAGAATCTCGGGGTCATCGTCGACAAGGAGAATGGTTTCGGAATGTCGCGCGCTCTCATCATTCGCCATGAACAGACGTTAATGGGCGATCGCTATGACGGTCAAGATGAGAGCGGGGCTGGACCCAACATTCGGATCGAGCCGCGCTGCTGCCGGTAGCGCTGGGCTCGGAGGCTGTCAAGAGTGCCATGTCGGCAAACGAGATGGCACTGCGGCGAAACAAATGACCTCATCATTGGCGAGCGCTTATGCGTTGCTCACCCATGCAGCCTTCGTGTAGAACGACTCCGTGACTCGCATGGCGCGGCGATTGGTACTCGTCATTGCGGCTGGTGTGGCCGTTTTGGCTGGGTTTTCCATTTACGCGGACATTGGCGAGCTCGGCGAGCGCCTGCAGGGCTTTGGTTGGTGGGGATTTGTGCTGGCACTGGCACTGGCGCTCGTCAACTATCTCATCCGACTTTGGCGATGGTCGCTCTACCTTGAGGCCCGCGATTTATCGGTGCCGTGGCGAATCCGCACACTCACCTTCTTTGCCGGCTTTGCTCTATCGATTACCCCAGGCAAACTCGGCGAGCTCATCAAGAGCTACCTCTTGCGCGAAAGTTGCGGCATACCAGTGACGCAATCCGCTCCGATCGTCATTGCCGAGCGGGTCACCGACCTCCTCGCACTGATGGTGCTCGGCGTTTTTGGTGTGGCCCTATATGGCGTTGCCGGCTCGATGGTCGCAGCGGGAGCAGTCGTTATCGGCGTTGGATTCATCATCCTCGCCTGGCCGAATCTCGCTCATAGATCTATGGATCTCGTCTGCCGTCCGCGCATGCTGCAGAAATTTGCTCCTCGTCTGCGCAGCGTCTACGACGGACTCTCTTCGCTTCTGCGACCTCGTCCGCTCAGTTGGGCCAGCGCTCAATCCATCGTGGCATGGATGGCGGAGTGTGTTGGCTTCTGGGTCATCCTATTGGCATTTCCGGGCACCGACGTGTCGCTGGGATTGAGTACCCTCATCTACGCAGCCACCACCATTGCCGGCGCGCTATCATTTTTGCCCGGCGGCATTCTGGTGACCGAAGCATCCATGATCCTGCTTTTGGTCGAATCCTCGCCAAGCTTGGATCAGACGACTGCGGTCGCGGCTACGATCCTCACCCGCCTGGCCACTTTGTGGTTCGCGGTCTCGATCGGATTGCTGGCGCTGGCATTGCTGCGCTGGATTGCGCCGGCTGCTATGCAGGCACTCAGAGAGGAATCGACAGCAACCGACTGACAAATAAACGCCGCTGCTCACACAGGGGGGTCGGCGATGACGCCCATCGGCAATCTTGGGACACAAGCGGTGCTATGCTGCCACCATGACAGGGATCGATTTCGATTTTGCCCGCTACATCGGTGAGCGACAGGGGGCCGCGGCACAGCGTGTCCGCGACGGCAGCGCCTACGGTTACGCTGGCGAACGCAAAGTGCGACGCACCTTGAGTAGTGCCCGGCCTGTAGTCATGGCTTTAGAAGCCACGACCAGATTGTGGAAAAACGTAGCCAAAACCGAGCTCCTCGGCGCCGCGACCAAGGTCTCCGATGAAGAATATCCCCGCCTCTACACTGCGGTACAGCAGGCATCGGCCGCTTTGCGCATGCAGTCGCCTCCGGTGTACGCCGTGGCCAAATCATCGAGCATTGCCACTTGTAATACTTTGGGGACCAATGAGGATGCCTACATCTTCATCAACGCCGCCGCTGTCGATCAGCTCGACGACATCGAGCTCTGTGCCATGTTTGGCCATGAGTTGGGTCACGTGCAAAACGATCACGTTCTCTACGCCACTGCGCTCCACTATCTGAGCGAAGCCGCAGCGATGTTTGTGCGCTGGGCGGTACAACCAGCGATCATGACTCTTCGCGCCTGGTCGCGGCGGGCAGAGATTACCTGCGATCGCGCGGCGCTCTTATGCACCAAGGATGTGGATAAAACTCTATCGGCATTGGTCAAGCTGGCGCTTGGCTTCGAGCGTGCGCGCCAGATCGACATCGACGACTACCTCAAACGCAGTCCGGAGGCCAAGCGCGGCGTCGAGCGCTATACCGAACTATTTCGTTCCCATCCATATCTGCCCAAACGAATTCAAGCGCTACGCCTATTCGCCGATTCGGCTTTCTATCGCTCATTTACCGGAGAATCGGGGCAGGGCGCCGCCAAGACATCCGAGATCGATACCCAGGTCGCCGATATACTGAGTGTGTTCTAATGACAAATCCGTCGCTTCTCGAAGCCTACAAAGATACCAAGCTAGCCCTCATCGCCCGTCTCGAACATCTGGCCGAAATGGCGGATACCGTGGGCATGCAGACCTTGTCGCGTCAGATTCATCAGACGCGGATACCCAAGCTGCAAAACGAGCGCTTCTTTCTCGTGGTTTTAGGCGAGTTCAATCACGGCAAATCGTCCTTCGTCAACGCCTTGCTCGGCAGCGATGTCCTCCCCACTGGAATTACCCCGACCACGGCCGCGATCAATCACGTGATTTGGGCAGAGGAACCCCACGCCAAGGCCACTCTGCATGAAGGCAAGTCCCTCGAATTGGCGCCTGGCGTACTGGGGGATTGGGTCACGGTTGCTGGTGGTCGTGCCAAGGATGTCGCCTACGTCGAAGTCGGCTATCCAGCGCCGATTCTGCGCGAAAACATCACTCTCGTCGATACACCTGGAGTCAACGATCTCAACGAGGCTCGAGCTGAAGTGACTTACGGCTACGTGCCTCGTGCCGATGCGGTCATTTTTCTCCTCGACGCCGGTCAAGCGCTGAAAGACTCCGAGCGCGAATTCTTGTCCAGCCATGTGCTCGAAGGCAGCCGTGATCGCATGGTCTTTGTCATTGGCAAGATCGATCTGCTCTCAGATTCCGAACGCGATGCCGTGATCGACTATGTCCGCGGTGGACTCGCTGAGCTTGTCAATGAACCAGCAGTATTTCCGGTCTCAGCGCGCGATTGGCTGGCTGGTGAGCACGAAAAGAGCGGGATGCCTACGCTCATCGCCTATCTGCAGCGTTTTCTCGATACCGATCGGGTGCGCATTCTACTCGACAATGCCGCAGGCGATGCCATTCGCACCGCCTCGTATTTGAAACAGAACCTGGGCGTCAAGCTCCACGCATTTGACATCGATCTCGCCGAACTCGAGTCTCGCATCAGCGTGGTACGCGGCCAGCTCGATGCTAGCAAGCGTACCCTGGACGAACTACACACGCGCATTAGCGCGCAAGGAGATGCGATTAAAGCGCAGGTGCGCATGGATTTAGAAAACTTTGCCGCCGCCTTTATCGATGCCTTGCCGGCACAAATCGACGCCGTCGACGCCAGCGATGTCAAAACACATCTCCCCGGTTTCATCGAGGACCGGTTCCGCGAATTCGCCGAGCTCGAAGGCCATAAACTCGCTAGCTTGCTCGAACATTTGGCCGAAGAAGTCATCGCCGTCACCAATGAAAACCTCGAAGCGGCCTCGGCCGCGCTGGCAGACCGCATCGGTCCCGCAGATACCCAAGTAGAGATCGACGTCAATAGCTTCAAGTATGACGTCAGTGTGTACGCTCTGGGAGCTCTTGGAACCGCGGTACTTTTTGTCAATACCCTGGCCGGCGGCCTCTTGACCTTAGCATCGCCCATTTTGGCGATTGTACTCAAATCGAAAATGGCCGGTGATATTCGCGTACAAGCCAAAGAGCGGGCGCCGGCGGCCGTGCGCAGTGCCGCCGACGCCATGTTGCCCCACTTTGTAAAAAGCATCGACGATTTCGCCAGCCGTTTGCGCGCATTCGTCACTGCGGCCGGCAATACCCTGTATAAGGGAATTAGCGAAATTCTCGATCAAACCATTCACGAGCGGCGGGCGCGGGCTGGCGAACTCGATGGCTTACGCGACGACACCAACGAACACATTCAATCGGTCGAAGCGACCCGCAACGCCCTGATCCAAATCCGCGAGGCCCTTTGGGAAACTGCCTCTGACCCCGACGGAGAGCTCAATGACGAGACGGCAGCACCCGAAGCAGAATCGGTGGTAGCGACGCCACAAGAGGAGACATCTTCGACGCAGGCCTCATCGACTGCAACCGCGACAAATGCAGAGAAAGCCGCAGAGAAAGCCGCAGAGAAAACCGATGAGAAAGCGGACAAAGACACGAAGACCGACGTCGGTGCTACTACCGAGGTAAACGCGGGGAGCGCAGGGGATCAAGCCGACGTCACCGTAGGTGACAATGACGGTCAAGATCGCGCGGAAAATGGGGAGGGCGAGGACCTCGGTGACGATGGCGTTCGCGCCGATGCAGGCAGCGGTGTCGCGGATAGCAAAAACACAGGCAACGACAATCCCCAACACGACTCTTAGCGCGCCATGTCCATTTGGTCTCGCATCGAACGACGAATCTCCGACTTTGCCGATGGCTTTTTGCCCGAGGAATTTCAGCGAGAGTTGGCCGAAGCCCGGTCGCTCCTAGCTGAGGGGCAAACGGAGGCGGTAGAAAAAGCCCTGGAAACGATTCTGGCTGCTCATCCTGAGCATCCCAACACCATGATCATGGTCGGCGCCATCTATCTCGAGATGGGTCAGCTGGACGCAGCGCGCAAGACCTTTGAACAGATCCTGGCGCAACGTCCACAATTGCCAGAAGCCCTCATTGGCAGCGCCGAAGCCGCGCTGCAGCTGGGGGCGATGACGTCGGCGATTCGTCAGTTTCGCTCCGCCGTGGATGTGGCCGATGGCGATCGCGACGTCTTATCCCTGGCGTATCGCGGTCTCGGCCGGGCGTATCGTCATAACCAAGATCTCGATAAAGCAGTGCGTGAATTGCGCAAGGCCGTGGCAGAAAAACCGCGCGACATCCTCGCTCGTGCTGCCCTGGGCGAAGCGCTCTTGGCAGCGCCCAGAATCTCGACAGAGGAGGCGCGGCGTCATCTGCGCGCCGTGGTGGCCGAGGCCGATGCAATATCAGAATCCAAGTCGAGCGGCCAGGGATGGGATAGTGCCATGGGCACAGTCATCGCATACTTATCGCTTGGGCGTATCGCTCTGCGAGATAACGATGGCGAACAAGCCCGGGACTATTTCACTAAAGCGCGCGATTTACTGCTCGTAGAATCGCCGGATTCGGAACATGTGCGCCGACGCCGTGGCCGCGTGTACGACGGATATACATTCGAAGCCCATATGGGCCTCGGAGATGCGGCCCTTATCGTCGGCGATATGGAGCATGCGCGCGAATATTATCACCACGCCATCGAAATTCGGCCGCAAGATGCATCGGCGCACGCACGCCTAGCAGACGCCGAGCGCGCAAGTGGTGATATCGATGCGGCCATCGCCAGCTACGATCGGGCCCTAGCGATTGAGCCGCGGGTCGACATCCAGCGCCGGGCGCTCGACGCAGCCATTGAAACGGAAGCCGTGGACACCGCGGTGCGCTTGGCCAACGATATATTTGCCACGGATATTGCCGACTCTCGCGCCATGGTGGCTCGAGCTCTAGGCATGATGCAGCAGAAGCAATTCGACGCCGCACGGACGACGTTTCAATCGGCGATGACGAGTGGCAGCGAAATCGAAGCCCATCTCGGCCTGGCCCGGTTGGAATTGGTCAGTGATGCAAGCCATGCAGCGGGTACCCGTGCTGCTGCAACCGCCATGGGCGCGCTGCGCCTTGAACCCAACCACGAGCGTGCACGTGCCTTACTAGCCCAGGCTCGAGAGCGAGAGTTGGGCGACGCTGGCCCATCAGCCACCGATGACGGTGTTGCGATGTATCGCCTGGCCGAGCAGTTACAGCGGATGACGGTAGCAAGAAATGAACTGGCAGAACTGACCAGCGCCGTGAGTCGCGCTGCCGCAGACTTAGACCAGCCGCTCCTCATCACTGTTATGGGGGAATTCTCCAGCGGCAAATCTACCTTCGTCAACGCGATCATCGGTGACAACGTCGCGCCCACTGGCATCACGCCAACCACAGCCACCATCAACGTGCTGAAATACGGTCGCGAACGCGGCGGCCGCATCGTGTATCGCGATGGCACCGTAGACGTGTTGGAGTGGGATGCTTTATTCGCCGCGCTTCACGCCCTTGATGACAAACGAGCCCTCGATATCCAACAGGTAGAGATCCTCTATCCCTTGCCGCAGCTAGAGCGGATCCATATCGTCGATACTCCGGGGATGAACTCGATCCAAAAGGAGCACGAAGAAGTCGCCCGCAACTTCATCGTCCGCGCCGATGCCGTGGTTTGGCTATTCACGGCAGCCCAGGCGGGCAAGGCCAGTGAACGTCGAGCCCTCGAACGTATTCATCGCGAGGGCAAGCGTGTGCTCGGGGTGCTCAACAAGGTCGATCAATTGGCGGGCGGAGATATCGACGCACTGGTCGATTATGTCCAAAACCAGCTAGGCGCCCTGGTTGAGGCTGTTGTCCCCATTTCTGCCCGCAACGCACTCGCTCACCGCCACGGTGTCAGCGATGATGCCCAGCAGGTATTCGGTAACGAGAACGGCGCCGATGCAGGCGATCAGAACGGGAATCGCTCAGACGGCAATTGGCAGGCATTAGATCACGAATTGGAGACCCGGTTTTTGGCCCAAGCCCGGGAACTCAAGCGTGAAGCCTGCGGTCGTCGTCTGGCTGAGGCCATCATGCAGGCGCGGCAGATCCTGCGTCCTTTATGCGATCGCGCGCGTACGGCCGCCGATACCCTGCGGCAAGCCGCGGATACGCTGCGTACCGAAGCAGTAGCAGATTTTATCGACAACATTGTCCTGAATCAGCGTAATTCTTTACAAGACGCCATTATCGAACTCTATCGCCGGGCCGCGCGTGAGATTATGAGCTTGGCGCGACCGCGTTTGCTGCCGTTTGGTTCTCATAGTGCAACCCCGGCGGACCGAGAGTACTTGATATCGATGCTCGACACCGGTTATGAAAGCGCACTGGAACAGACCCGCGGCGTCGTTTTGAGTGGTCTGCGCGAACACGCGGCCAACGCATTGGCGGCCGTGAACCAATTCTCGTCGCTGTGGAATGGCAGCAGCGGAGGTATTGTCGGCTTGGCCGGCGATGCGGTAAGCGATGTGTCGCGCACCATTGATGACGCCGTACGCCTGGTCTCGGCCCAGGTATTCGACGCCGCATTGGGATACTTGCGCGGTTATGTTCGCGGTGGCTATGTGGGCAACTTTTTTCAGCATGCCCTGCCGAAGATGGAACTCAGCGAGGATGCGGTCTATCAAGTCCTGCGCACTTCGGCACCCGACTTAGACGCCGAGATCGCGTTGCGCCTGGCCAAATCGGGGGTGGCCGCCATTGAGAGCATCGTCGAGCGCCTGGATTACTGGGCTTCCGTGGCCGAAGTTGCGGTGTACGATATTGAGGCGGGGCCACTGAAGGCTCTCGATCACATGGCCAGCGGACCGTTGGCGGTCTATTTCCGCACCGCTACGACATCCAAGCGGGTGGCAAAAAGCGACGAGAATTATGGCGCGAGTTCGTAAATCTAGGGAGCGAGTCGAATTGGCTGGTGGAGTTCATCGGCCATCAGCGTCCACGGTCGGGCGTGAACTCGGCATCGACGAAGCCGGTCGAGGCCCCGCCGTTGGCCCCATGGTATTGGCGGCGGTCTGCCTCGATAGCGGTGGCGCGGAAGCTCTCACCGCCCTCGGTGTACGCGACTCCAAGACCTTTGGCGCGTCCAAGAAAGCCCGGCAGCTGCGCGGCGAACTGGCGACCGCCATTTATCGCATCGCACGACAAGTCGAAGTTTGTGTTGTGGACGTCGCCACGATTGATGCGCGTGTGGCCAAGGGGGAGCTGAACATGTTGGAACGCGAGGTGGCTGCCGAGCTCATCGCCCGTTTTCCCGTCGTGGACCGCATCATTGCCGACGGCCAGACGCTATTTTCCCCGCTGCGGCGACGGTTCACCCATCTAACTGCTATGAATAAGGCCGAGGACCACAGCGCTACTGTAGCCGCGGCTTCAATCGTGGCCAAATCACGACGCGACGACCTCTTCGCCCGCATCGCACACCGCTACCTGGGCCAGTTTGGCGAAATCCGCGGCGGCGGATACGCCAATGCCGCCACCCAACGCTTTTTGCGGGCCTATGCCGCGACATTTTCCCGGCTACCACCCGAAGCGCGGCATTCATGGCCGCACCGCTATCTCGACGATCTTAAACAGGGTCACATTGGAGATCCTGTTTAATTTTCGCCGATGAGCTGATGTTCTACCAGACGGCGATAGATGCCGCTCTGCGCCATCAGTTGTTCATGGGGGCCGACTTCTATGATACAGCCTTGATCGAGGACCACGATGCGATCGGCATCGCGCACGGTACTCAGACGGTGGGCGATGACGAGCGTGGTGCGACCCTTCATCAGTCGCGACAGTGCCTCTTGCACCAGAGATTCACTCTCAGAGTCGAGATTGCTGGTGGCCTCATCCAAGATGAGCACCCGTGGATTGGCCAAGATTGCCCGCGCAATGGCCAATCGTTGTCGCTGCCCACCGGAGAGCTTGACCCCGCGTTCACCGACTGCGGTATCGTAGCCGTCGGGCAGGTTGACGATAAACTCATGAGCGTGGGCATCGCGTGCAGCGGCCTCAATATCGTCGAACGTGGCGCTCTCATTGCCGTAGGCGATATTTTGTCGGATCGTGCCCGAGAAAAGCACCGGCTCTTGCGCCACAATGGCCATGGCCTGGCGCAGTTCAGATAGTTTGAGATCGCGGATGTCGACATCTTCAAACGACACACTGCCGCGATTGGGATCGTAGAAGCGAAAGAGCAGTGCGGTCAGGGTAGATTTCCCCGCGCCGGAAGGGCCGACGAGGGCCACATTTTCTCCCGGTTGAATGTCCAAGTCGATACCGTGCAAGACTGGTTTGTCGGGACGAGATGGGTAAGTAAAATCGATATCGCGAAAATGCAGCGCACCATCTCCGGTAGGGAGTGAGCGCGGGCTCTTGGGGTCGCGTATCTCAGGGACAGTATCGATAATGGCGAATAGGCGCTCGGTTGCACCTGCGGCGCGTTGCAGTGAGCCCCACAAGCCAGCAATGCTGCCCAGCGCCGAAGCGACAATGGCGGTGTACATCATAAAGGCCATGAGGTCGCCGGGGCTGAGAGTCCCCTGAATCACCTGACGACCCCCGAGCCAAATAATCGCCGCAACCGCGAGATAGCCGGCCGTTGATACCGCGGAAAAGAATGTGGCCCGCCAGCGAGCGAGCGACAGCGATTGCTCAAATGCAGCCTCAACGCCACCGCGATACGCCTGTGCTTCTCGCTTTTCGCGAACAAACGCCTGTACAGTCTGGATGGCGCCGACCGACTCTTGTACCTGGCCGCTGGCTTCGGCCAAACGATCCTGTACCGCCTTGCTCATGCGCCGAATGATGCGGCCAAAGTAGACGGCGCCGAGAGTGATGGGGGGGACCAGAGCTAACATGAGCAACGTGAGTTGGGCATTGACCACGAAGAGTAGGACCACACCACCGATGAGTTGAACTGCATTGCGCAGCGAAATCGAAAGTTGACTGCCGACCACGTTCTCGATCACTGTGACATCACTCGACAGGCGACCGACGAGTTCGCCGGTGCGGCGCTCGTGAAACCAAGCTGGAGACAGTGTCAATATGCGGTCGAATACCATGCCGCGCAGGTCGGCAACCGCGCGTTCGCCGAGCCAGCTCATTAGATAGTGGCGCATCCAAACCAGCACGGCGTGGAGTAAGAAGATACCCACGAGCGCAAATAGAATGGTATCGAGGAACGCCAGCGATCCGCCGCGCATACCCTCGTCAATGGCGTACTTGGCGCCCTGGGGATAGACGAGCGACAAGCCGGAGCCGAGAAATAGAGCGAGGGTGGCGACGTAGAAGCGAAAGCGATGTGGGGCGACGAGCGCGATGAGACGGCGCAGACTGCCGAGGCGCTGCAAATCGCCGCGGCCGGGGCGTCGTTGTTTGTCGGGACTGAGCTCGTGCGCTCGCGGTGCGTCGGAAACGCTGTCGGATGTGGAATTGGTGGAGCTAGCAGCGGTGGGGGCGGGCAATGCCGGTGTGGATGTAGCCGGCAAGGCGTTGCTGGACTCAGACATAAGGACAAACGTGTGCACGTTTGCCCCGAGTCGCTAGTACCTCGCCACAGGAAAATGGTGGGTGAGCACGTCGGTTATTCAGGATCGGCCGATATTTGTCGAATGGCGACCGGGATGGGGTCGTCCATAAATGCAGTGCGTGCGGCGTCAATGACGCGCACTACGTCGTCCCAATGTAAGTCTGTGGGCAAATCGACTTCGGCCTGAGAAACCTGATAGCCTTTCACAGCCTCTCGTACCAACTCTCGAGTGAACGCCGCATCGATATAGCTGCGCGAGCCACTCTGCACACACTTGGCTTCGCGCACGTCAGGATGACGCACGCAGGCTTTGCCGTCGGTGTAGGCGATAACATCGAGAGCTGGGCCATCCACCGCATCTTCGAGACGGAAACTACGCACTTTGCGTCGCTCTGCGACCAGGATGATGACGGTCTGTCCGCGCTGGCGAGCAATATCGAGATTGGCCTTGACCTTGCCCCAAGTGGTCTTGCGATCGATCGCAAACTTGACGACCGGTGCTGAGGGAATTGTGCTCGTGCGCTCGGGGAGGATCTCTACAACGGGCGCTGTTTCGGCCTCAGGCGGAAGGGGCTCTACACCAAAGGCCAGCGCTAAGGTTGCGTCACCGACCTGCATGGGGCCGGGGCCTTTGCAAGCCGTCATCACCAAGAGCACTAGCGCAGCCAAGAATACATACCATCGTCGCATAGCTCCAGTTTGCCCCGGGAGCACCGACAATGCTACTCAAGGTTACGCGGCAGAGCCCGAGCGTACTCGTCGCGCACTGTGCTCGCATGAGCAGTGCGCTCATGCTGGGCTCTGGCCTCGGCGAGGGCGGCTTCGATCATTCGCTCTTGCTCGACTGGGTTGCGCCAGCGTTCTTGATAGGCGGGGGCCAGGGCGTCGATGGGATCGAAGTAGAGGAAGAACCCGTTTTTGACCGATGGCGCCGAATAGACACTGATGCCGCTGTCGCGATCATAATACTCGTAGGAGTGAATGGCGCGCTTGCCGCCACCGCCCGGAGCGTCCACGACGAACGTCGGCGTGTTGAATCCCGCTGTGGAGCCGCGGACGTGTTTTTCGATGTCGAGTCCGGTCTGCACTGTGGTGCGTAAATCCTCCACGCCTTGGACCATGTCGTGAACATAGACGTAGTAGGGTTGAACATTGCAATAGCCGAGGCGTTTGACGAGCAGCTGCATCGTTGCAATGGAGTCATTGACGCCGCGTTGCAAAACTGCTTGATTACGCACAGTAATACTGCGCTCAAAGAGGTTATCGAGGCCCCGTTTGGTGATGGCAGTGATTTCATTCGGATGATTGAAGTGCGTGTGCAGCACAACATCTTTATGGCGCTTGCGGCCGAATGCTGTAACGTGGGTCAGCGCATCGAGCCACTCATGGTCGGTGATGAGCTTTTGCGGCATCACCGCTGGGCCTTTGCTGGCAAAGCGAATGCGGCGAATGTTATCCATCGACAGCAGGGTCTCGCCGATCTGGCGAATCTGTCGGGCCTTGAGCTGGTATGAATCTCCGCCAGAGACGACGATATCCTCGAGTTCGGGGCGCGAGGCAATATAGGCGAATACCGCATCCCATCGGTCCTCTCGGGCTTTGAGAGATACCTTTTCGACGAAATCGGTATCGATGCCGACCGCATAGCTGCGAGTACAGAAACGGCAGTAGACGGGGCACGTATCGAGGGCGAGAAACAATGCCTTGTCGGGATATCGATGCGTAAGTCCGGGGACTGGGGCGTCATCTTGTTCGTGCAGCGAATCCAGTTTCAATTTGGGATGGTCGGGCGTCATCCGCGAGCCGACAGGAATAAACTGTAAGCGCAACGGGTCGCGGTATGGGTACTGCCAATCGATGAGGCTGAGCAGATACGGCGAAACGCGCACACTCATTGGTGCCCGGCGAAACCCTTCGGCAACATCCTCGTAAAACGCGCGCTCGACTAAATCCTGCACGGCTGCGAGCAATTTCTCTGGCTTGGTGATCGAGTTTTTCGCCTGCCACTTATGGTCGAGGAATTGTTCCTCACTGATATTGCGGTAGGCGGGAATACGCTGCCAAAACGGACCATCTAATAATTGTTTGTGATGCAACTGAGATGGCTCGACCACGGGTTTGAGATGGGTCGGAGCGGGTTCGATTTCGGCTGTTGGCAACTTGAACATGATGGACTGGTTCTCCTCAGTGCTCCAAGAGTTGCTACTGCGAGCAAAGCCGGAGCACACCACCGGCAAAAGCGCTGGACGGAAGCGGAAAGCCAGCGCTGGGTGCCGGGCTATACGTTCGAAATGTTAGGTAAAGCCTATCGAGCTACCTACCGTAGCTCTCCGGCAGATCAGACCGAACGCGCAAAGGCGACGACGGACTCTGTCATCGCCTAGACAGTCGGCCTAAACAGCTACCCGGCATACGTCGGGCATATGGAGAACGTTATTGCCATCCAAATACCACATAATCGATGACAAAATTATACGTGCTTCATCTCGGGTCACCAAGGGAAAACATAGCCGCCCGCTATTGTTCACCAGTAAAGCGTGAGGCAGACACGTCTCTGCATTCGGATTGGCCGTCGGCGGTCACCTGTTCCCGCAATGCGAGCGTGTGACGAATCCATGCTGCCTGTACCGGCTCGGCGACATGATGGTCGGCGAGGGTTTCACGGAGAATCTGTAGTCGTCGGTCAAAATGTCCGCCCATGATGGGGCTGCGCGCATGAGCCGCCCGCATGGGTTTGCCGGTGTAGCGGACCGGGCCACCGAGAAAATTGGCGGTGAACTCAAACTCTTTGTCGATGAGGCGTTGTCGGTCTTTGCCAAAGAAAAGGAAGCCGATCATGATGTCGCTGAAGACGCGGCCGTAGAAATCGGTGATTACGGCGCGCAGGGCTTCGGCACCGATGTGGTCGTACAAGCTTTCTCGTGCAGTCTGGCTCATAGGGAAGGGGATACTCTTTCTTGAGTAGGTTCAAATGATGAGCTTATGATCATCGTGATGTGGTACTGAGAGGCTACACTAGATACACTCAAGGGCGAGGTGCAGGACGACCGAGTCTTATCAACGGACGAGTTTGTAGCGCTTTACCCGTGGCCCGAAGGTACCGCCGAAGGCAAGCGTTTAGAGTACTTATGGCATTTTGACTACGATGTTTCGCCGCCTTTGCTGTGGCCCTATGTCGCGGAGACGAGCCGGATGAATCGCGCACTCGGTATGCCCGAGATGCACATCGAAGAGCACGGCGGACTGAACTACGGTCGGATCAAATACGGGATGTTCCGCCATGAGTGGATGGAAGAACCATGGGAGTGGGTGGCGGGTAGTTATTGGCAGTCGATACGTCACTACGAGCACGGTCTCGCCAAGATCGGGCGCGGTATTTTCTACCTGAGCAAGCTCGGTCAAGGTCGTGGTACGAGACTGTACGCCTACTACGGTTGGGTTCCGCGTTCTCTATGGGCCCGGTGGTGTCTGCAATTGGGCATGCGTTCCATGGGGCGCAGAGTCGGCCGGGTACTCGACAGCATCGTGGCCGACATCGCGGAAGCGCATCGGATCGACGTGGAACAAGCCGAGAAGGACGAACTCTCCCTGCCCATGCCGGCGACCCTGATGGCTGCCTCAGCGTCCGCCACGAAGGGTGAGGATGTCGAGCCGCACCTGAGTGGGATACGTGAGGCACTGCTGGCAAATGGGCTGGCTAGTGATGTCGTGGACCGTCTGATCCGCCACGTTCTTGAGGGCGATGAGATGGATCTTGTGCGCATACAAGTCCGGGCATTGGCGCGGACGTGGGGCGTTGACGAAGACGCTCTGGTGCGCACCTGCCTGCACGCCACCCGCTGTGGTTTGCTGCGCCTGAGTTGGGACGTCATTTGTCCTCATTGTCGCGGTGTTCGTGTAGAAGCACGCCATTTGGGAGATGTCCCCAGTTTGGGCCATTGTGAAGTATGCGATATCGACTTTGCCAATGACAAAAGCAACGCGATTGAGATCACGTTCCACGTCCATCCATCCATCCGCGACGTGCCGCGGCGATTTTTCTGCAGTGCAGAACCGGCACTCCAAGGACATGTACGAATGCGTTGTCATCTCAAGCCGAAAGAGGAGCGCGACGTCGCCTTGTCCTTAGCGCCCGGACGCTATCGCATGCGCCTTCATGGCCAAACTGTCTATCGCTTCTGGGATATTGTATATACAGATACGTCGACAAATTCCACAGTTGTGCACAAAGATGGCCCAGCTGGCGTGGATGACGCGAAGCGTCTGTGTTGGCAAGCGTCGGCTTCCGGCGAATTTGTCGGCGACCCTGGAGCCGGCCTGACATTGGTCAATGACACCGATTTCCAGCAGGTATTTATCCTCGAGCGTGCCATGTGGGCCGACGTGGCACTGCGGCCATCTCGGCTCTTCTCCATGCAGGAGTTTCGCGATCTCTTCTCTGAAGAATATCTGGCCACTGATGTTCAGCTGGCTGTCGGCGAGCAGACCATCCTCTTTACAGACATTGTCGGATCGACGCGGTTCTATGCTCGTTGCGGCGATCCCGAAGCATTTGCCGCAGTCAAGCGCCACTTTCAGGTCATTTACGACATTGTCGGTCGATGTGGTGGTGCGGTGATAAAGACCATCGGCGACGCGGCCATGGGCGCCTTCGAATCGCCGCTCAGGGCAATCAAGGCAGCCCGCGAAATACAGCTCTACTTTCTCTCTGAGGACAAGGACGTACCAGTTCAGCTGCGCGTCTCGCTCCATGTGGGGCCCTGTATCGCCGTGAATCTCAACAGCGGGATCGACTATTTTGGCAGCACGGTTAATCTTGCCGCCAAGATCCAGGCATGTGCGGGTGCCGGTGATATCGCTATGTCGAGTACGATCGCCAGCGCGCCGGGGGTGATGGCATTTGCCCGCAGTGAGGACGCCAATATCGAGACCATCCGCTTTCCAATGCAAGCATTGGGCACCGATATCGACGTCTTGCTATGGCAGGGCCCAAGACACCTGTCCGCCACTGAGGGCGCGAGCGAAACCGGTCTTGAAGTGCATGCCGGCTGAGCAAGACATAATAGTACTGATCTCAAGATCAAATAGGCAAACGGCAATCCGGATTGCTCAATCGCTGTTGTGAAACTTGACACTACAATTATAGCGCGTGACATTAAAATACGTGTGGAACGGCTACTCGATCCGCGAAACGGCAGACTTACTCGGCCTGTCCGAATCGACAATCCGTGGCTAGATCCGGGACGGGTTGATAGCCGCAGACACGCGTGCTGATTCAGCCAGCGCCGATCGACCGAGCGGCATGGAACGAGGCAGGGGCGGAATAACGTTGAGTTTTCGCGATATCGGCGCCCTCAAGGTGTTTAAAGCGCTGATTGCACAGGGCGTGTCTACACAAACGCTGCGACGTGACTTGTTTGCCCTCCGCAAGAGACTGCCGGCTTCGGTCTCGCTTTCCAGCATGAACTTGACCGTCATCGACGGCCGGGTTGCTGTTCGTCAACATGGTTCGATTTGGTGTGCCAGTTCGGGACAGTGCATATTCGAGTTTGCCGCTGCCGCGAATCCAACGGAAGTGAACGAGGGCATCTTGTGCGCAATGCCACTTCATGACCCGGTATCTTCGGGTGCCGCGGCGTCTGAAGATGCCGCGGCACCTGAAGGTGCCGGGTCGGCGATGGCGCGGCATTCGAAAATGCCGGTCGCGATCACCGCCGATGAATGGTTTGATAAGGCACTAAATTTAGAGGAAAGCGATCGAGAAGGCGCAATCGTCGCATATGAGTGCTGCCTGGCGCTGGGCGGAGACAATGGGGCCACCTGGATCAATCTCGGACGACTCTATGCGGAAGTGGGCCGCAGCGCCAAGGCGACCAACTGCTTTCGTCGTGCACTCGCACTGAGCCCAAGTGATGCCACCGCACTCTACAATCTTGGGGTCGTTGCCCAGGACGGCGGCCAATACGCCGATGCGATGAGGTTTTATCGTCAAGCTCTAGAGGCGGAACCAGGGTTTGCCGAAGCTCACTACAACCTGGCAACCCTGTTCGATCGTGGCGGCGATACCCGCAATGCGATCCGTCACATCAACGAATACCGCAAACTCACACGCCAGCGAATCTAGCGCCTCGAAGCCGAGAGCATTACGGCGAGTCGGGCGCGGCACTCAAGTCGACATCGAGGAGTTTCCCCATAGTGTCTAGCACTTGCCGCAGTCGCATTGGCTTTTCGATGAAGAAATCTGCCCCCGCCGCGAGGGCGGCTTCGCGGGCACTGTCATCGCCTGTTGATACGGCAATAATGGGGATGTCTTTGTTGCGCTCATTGACACGCACGTGCTTGATCACGGTCGAGCCGTCGAGAATCGGCAGGTGCACGTCGATGATAAGCGCGTCAAAGGTCTCGTGGTCGAGCAGCTCCAACGCCTCGCGTCCATGGGAAGCGCTGCGCAGATTGAATGCCAGCTGGTCGCCAAAGTAGCGCTCGGTGGAGCCAAGCATGCCGGTGCGAATCAGTCGTCCAATATGGGGATTGTCTTCGACCACCAGCACTCGAATAAGCCGTGAGCCCAGGCGTGGGTTCCGGTTTTGGATGCTCTCGACGATGCCGTCTACGGTATCTCGACTGGTGCCCTGATCGAATTCAACACCGACGCCAGCGTCGTTGTCTTCGCGCGTCCAACGCACAGACCCTTCGAGAATAATCGGTTCGATGAGTCCCGGAAACGAAAGCTTCAAGCGTATGCGGTCGCCGATATGAAACTTTTTCGTCGTCCTGAGGAATACCCCCCGATTCGATAAGTTCTCTGTGTAGTCGAACACCGACTCTTCGCTGCCATCGTAATCGACGCGCAAGGCAATGGATGTTCGACCGTCACGACGTTTGTCGCTGCGGAGCTGTTTGCCTCCGCCGGCGACCTGGCTATTGGGATCTGGTTTGAAATCGACCATGGCTCTTCAAGTGAAAGCGATTTTGGCGAAATGTGCACAGGAGCGCTAGCCCCAAATTCACCGTGTTCTCGGTAAGATGCACGATAAGCAGTATTGCCTGCGCACAGGCGAAGGGCAACTGCTGTCATGACATTGTATTCGAGCCAGGCTCCAGGAAATTGAGCTAGGTGAAAAAGTTCCGTGTCGTGAGCGAAGGTCGGTGATATGAAGATTGTTTCCTGCACGAGGGGCAGGGCACAGTTGCGGAGGCTGTGCCATGATGCTCGCAGAGATCAATTCTCACTACGGGAGAACGGAACGGTATGTCGCTACACCTTGTCGATGCGCCGGGCGAAGAGCCGGTAGTCATCACTGCCTTGACCAAGACAGAGTTGCCGGCTTGGCTTGAGACCCAGGAGGCCCGGGTGGCCACGTGGGTTGCAACCACTGGATTTCACGCCGAACCGGAGAACTTACTATTCGTGCCCGACGATCGAGGACAGGTCGTCCGGGTGCTCTTCGGTATCGAGGACGTGCGAGATATTTGGTGTCTCTCGAGTCTACCCAGGCGATTGGCGAGGGGTACATATGCGTTAGATCCATCGCTACTCAGCCAATTGAAGCCAGAATCTATCAATCGCCTATGTCTTGGTTGGGCGCTGGGAGCGTACGAGTACTCCCTCTACCGCGCGACTGGGGCCAAGCCTTGTGCATCGCTCGTATGGCCGGAAGCCGCTGATCGAGGTCAGGTGGAACAAACAGTGCGCAGCATTGGGTTGGTGCGAGATTTGGTCAATACACCTGCCAACGATCTCGGGCCGCGCGAGCTGGCAGAGGTCGCCGAGTCACTGGCGGCAGAGTTTGCCGCCGAGATCGAGGTCAAGAGCGGCGAGGTGCTGGAGAAAGAGTATCCAACGATTCACGCAGTAGGCAAGGGCAGCGACCGCAAACCGTGTCTCATCGACATGCGCTGGAAGGGGCCCGAGAGCGAGGGAACGGCCAAGCGGGCCAAAATTACCGTCGTGGGCAAGGGCATCGTTTTCGATAGCGGCGGTCTCGATCTCAAACCCGCGGCGGCGATGAAGCTAATGAAAAAGGATATGGGCGGAGCTGCGCATGCGCTCGGACTCAGCCGTATGATCATGGCCGCGTCATTGCCGGTCGAGTTACGGCTCTTGCTCCCCGTGGCAGAGAATTCGGTATCGGGTTCAGCGTTTCGTCCCAACGATGTACTTCGTACCCGCAAGGGAATCACTGTAGAAGTTGGCAACACGGATGCCGAAGGCCGGCTCGTCTTATGCGACGCTCTCGTCGACGCAGATGCCGAGTCTCCGGATCTGCTCGTCGACTTCGCCACGCTCACGGGTGCTGCGCGCGTGGCTCTCGGCCCGGAGATTCCAGCGATGTTTTGCAACGACGACGAACTCGCCGCGGAACTCCTGGCCTGCAGTGACGAGGCGCGCGATCCGGTGTGGCAATTGCCACTTTATCGACCTTACATCAAGAATATGAGCAGTAAGATTGCTGATACAAACAATATCGCCGATAACGGATTTGCTGGCGCCATCATTGCCGGGCTATTTCTCCAGAAATTCGTATCAGATTCTACGCCATGGATTCATCTAGATGTCTATGCGTGGAATATTTCTGACCGGCCGGGGCGCCCCAGTGGAGGAGAAGCATTTTCTATCCGTGCAGTATTCAATTTGATCAAGCAGCGCTTTTCTTAGAAAAAAATGACCAAATGACCATTGTATTTACGTGGCGCTGTCGATGACGTTTGTCGCTGTCGTCGGCTACGTACCGTCGTTTTGTGCGGACAAAATCTCGC
>JAAUYH010087808.1_pt1 | contig 19502 bp, 15 predicted proteins | sample 7278061 | NCBI WGS metagenome assembly JAAUYH01 (sample SAMN14350203, study PRJNA611818) | marine sediment metagenome | isolation source: surface marine sediment (0.6m) | place: French Polynesia: Moorea | collected 2018-08 | reverse complement strand
GGTTCGGCAGAAACACCCATTGGGACTGGGCCATGCTGTAGCATGCGCACGCACCGTTGTTGGTGACGAGCCCTTTGCCGTCCTACTGGGCGACGATCTCATCGATAACGACGAAGATCCCGGCATCGGCCAACTGTGCGAAGTCTACGAGAAGACAGGCGCGGGCGCCATCGGCATTATGGAAGTGGCCCCAGGCGAAGAACGGCTCTACGGCATCATCGACGCTGAACCCATGGCCGACGGCCTGCTCAAGGTCCGGGACATGGTAGAGAAGCCCGACCCCAGCGAGGCACCCTCGCGCCTGGCCGTCATTGGCCGTTATGTGCTGCCGCCCGAGATTTGGCCGCTGCTGGAGACCACGACTCCCGGCGTCGGTGGCGAGATTCAGCTCACGGACGCATTGCGTCAGCTGGCCCGCGATCCCAGCGGCCCCGGCCTCATTGGCGTGCCCATCCGCGGAACCCGCCACGACGCGGGCAACAAGCTCGGATACCTGCGGGCCAACTTATCCTACGCCCTCAAGCGGCCCAAGCTACACCAGCCCGTCATCGACATGATGCGCCAGGTACTGGCCGAAGCCGAAGCCGAAGGGGATTAAGGGCCCGCGAATGGTCAAGTGAATCGATCTCGGCGCCGATCCATCCCGGATGCGATCGTTGCTCTTCGGTTGCTGGGGCCCACCCAGCGGCCTCAGGGCGAAGCCCTGAGGCCTCATCGCGCCTTCGCACCCGGGCGTCTCAGCACCGAGAGTCGACCAACATATTCAATTCGGGCTTGACATAACTCTCTGAAATCTCAGCACTTCGCTATGAATTCCCGACACTTAGCCGTAACAGGGCGTCGCCAGCCGTAATCAGATGAAACACCGAAACGGGAACATCCGTGGGAAGGGCAGAGATTTTTGGGAGGGCATGATTTGAGCCGCCTTGGATGGCTGAGCGATAATCTTTGCCCGGCCTTTTTTGTCGGCGCGGGCATCGCATGCCCGGCTGGATTTGTGCCAAGCGCGATCGTTTGGCTATGAGGAACGCCGCCCGCACCTCTGGCTATCGCCATCGGAGTTCGGCGGGCGGGACCCCTTCGCCGAAAACATAAACGGCGGGCGGTGTCTCGCGGCCGTTAATGACCGGGCTATGTTGGGCCATGAGGCATCGTGGACAGGACGAGGCAACGACCGGCCGGCTCCGGTGTCTCCTTGACGCGGGGCTTGGATGCCGGACGCTCGTGCTCGTGAGACCACTTTACCGCCCTGATTCGAGGAATGATTAATAGTTCAGTTGTCGCACGTGCCAGTCCTTGACACAACCGAGGATTCCGGGCAGATCCATGTCCTGCGTTTGTGCGTAGCCGCAAGGCTCTCTAGTGCGTGTGTTTGCCCTTGCCATGGTCGTGTTCGACTTTGTCCTCGTCGTGGTGATGATCGGCCGCCTTCTTGTCAGCGTCGTCCGCGGCAGCGGGCTCGGCTTTCGGGTCGGTGGCCAATGTATCGCGACTCGGTGCAGCCTTGGCGGCGGCGCCTGCGTCGGATGTCGCTACAGGGACTTCCTTGGTCGGCGGGTCGGCCGGTTTGTTGTCGTCGTGGGAGTGAGCTTCATCGCCTTCGTGGGAATGCGTCTCGCCACCGTGGGAATGGCTTGAGGAGTCCTTCTTGCAGCCTATGGCGGCGACGAGGCTCAGTGCGAGTGCGAAAACGAGTCGAGTCATGGTATTCCTTTCTGCAGGCCGGCACTTTCGGTGGTCGCGCCCGCATCCAGCTCATTGCTTGCCGGTCGTCCGAAGCGGGCGTAAAGAGCGGGTACGACGATGAGATTGAGAAGCGTTGACGTAAGTAGGCCGCCGAGGATGACGACGCCCATCGGCGCTTGAATTTCGTTGCCGGGCTGGTCGCCCGCGAGCACAAGGGGGACCAATGCCAAGGCCGCGGACAGGGCCGTCATCAGCACAGGCGACAGCTTTTCCATCGATCCGCGCTCGACCGCCTCGGCCAGGTCGGCGCCCTCCTCATTGAGCAAGTGCTCATAGTGCGTGATCATGATGAGGCCGTTGCGGGTGGCGATACCGAACAGCGTGACGAATCCGATGAGCGAACCAACCGTAATGATGCCGCCGCCCGCGAACACAGCCACAACCCCCCCGATGAAGGCGAGCGGTAGGTTGGCCATCGTGAGAATGGCGAGCCGGGGCGAGCGCAGGGCGACGACCAGGAGCACGAAGATGCCGACGATGATCAGTCCGCCAAGGAGTGTGATGCGAGATCGCGCCGCCTGCTCGCTCTCGAACTGGCCGCCGTAGACTGGGTAGACGCCTCGGGGAAAGGTGACGCTCTCATCCACCGCCTTGCGAATGTCGTCGACCACGGATCCAAGGTCGCGACCGCTGACGTTGGCCATGACTACCAGCTTGCGCTGGGCGTTTTCGCGACTGATAGCGCTCGGGCCGGCGTCAAAGCCGACGTCTGCGAGCATGCGCAGGGGTACTTTGATGCCAACGGGCGTGTCGAGAAGCGTCTCGCGCATGCTGCCCAGGTCCCCGCGCTGGGCGCCCTCGTATTTCACCAGAACCTCGTAGGATCGCTGGCCCTCGATGATGTGGGCAGCGACGGTGCCGGTGAATGCCCGCTCAAGGGCCTCGGCCATGACACCCGGCGTCGCTCCGTAGCGGCGGACTTCTTCGTTCTTGAAGCGAACCGCGAGCTGCGGCACGTCGATGGGCTGCTCGATGGCAACGTCCACGGTGCCCGGCACGCCCGAGACCACACGTTTCACCTCGTCCGCAACGGTGCGTAGTGTTCCAAGGTCGTCTCCGAAAATCTTGATGGCGATGGCTGCGCGCGTTCCCGACAGCATGTGATCGATGCGGTGTGAGATGGGTTGCCCCACGGTGGTCGTAATGCCGGAAATCTTGCCGAGGGATGCGCGAATCTCCCGCAGGAGCTCTTCTTTGCCGCGGACCTTCATGGACAATCGGACGTCGATCTCGGCCGCAAAGATCTCCTGCGCGTGCTCGTCGAGCTCAGAGCGCCCCGTTCGACGCGCGGTCGAGGCGACCTCAGGAAACTTGAGCAGTGCTTCTTCCACTTGCCGGCCGAGCCGGTTCGAGGTCTCAAGCGAGGTACCGGGCAGAGTGACGGCGCTGACCGTCAGAGCGCCCTCGTTGAACTCGGGCAAGAACGCGCGCCCGAGGAACGGCAGGAGCGCGGCAGTCGCGGCCAGGAGCACCGCGGCCCCCGTCACCACGGCCCACGGACGGCGAACGACCAGGCGAAGCAGCGGTTCGTAGGCAGCCTTGAGCCGGCGCACCAGGGCACTTTCCTGCTCCGCCAGAAGACGGGGGCGGCCGAGAATGTAGCTGCACAAGGCCGGGGTCAGGGTGAGAGCGACGATAAGCGACGAGACCAGCGCGACCAGATAGGCGATGCCTAGCGGGACCAGCAAGCGCCCCTCGACTCCGGCCAAGAAGAACAGCGGCAAGTAGACGAGGCCAACGATGAGCGTCGCGAACACGATGGCGCTTCGGATCTCGCGCGACGCCTTGTAAATCACCTGATCGGCTTCTCGTGGGCTGAGGTCACCGCGCGTTCGCCGCTGTCGCAGCCGCCGAAACACGTTCTCTACGTCGATGATGGCGTCATCGACGATGGCGCCGATGGCGATGGTGAGGCCACCGAGGGTCATGGTGTTGATGGTCAGCTCCATCCAGTTCATGACGATGACGGCGAGGGCCAGGGACATCGGCATCGCCGCTAGCGAGATCACCGTGGTCCGCCAGTTCCACAAGAACAAGAACAGGATCAGGGCGACGAGGATCGCGCCATCGCGCAGGGCCGCCGACACGTTGTCGATAGAGGTCTCGATGAAGTCGGCCTGGCGCAAAAGGTCTCGCTTGACCGTGGTGCCCTCGGGAAGCCCCTCCGCAATCGATGACAGTTCCTTGTCGATGCGCTGCGTGAGATCGATCGTGTTTTCGCCGGGCTGCTTGAGGACGCCGATGACGACGCCGGGCTTGGCGTTGATCGCGCCTTCGCCGCGCTTGAGTGTCGGACCGATTTGGACCTTCGCAACCTGAGCCAGCGTGATGGGGACGTCGCCCTGTACAGCGACAACCAGCCCCTCGATGTCCTCGACCGATGTGATTCGCCCGAGTCCGCGGACGACTGACTCCTGGGCGCCTTGAATGAGGAACCCACCAGTCGAGTTTTCGCTCGCGGTAGCCAGCGCGCTCACCACGTCGGCGAGAGCGAGCTCGTACTGCAGGAGCTTCTCCGGCGAGGCCAGGACCTGAAACTGCTTGAGGTCGCCGCCCATGACGATGATGTGGGCGACCCCTGAGAGCGATTTCAGGCGCCGGCGCACTTCCCACTGAGCAATATCGCGGAGCTCCATCGGGCTCTGGGTCTCGCTGATCAGGCCGACGAACAGGATCTCGCCCATGATGGAAGAGATGGGCGCGAGCGTCGCACTGCCCATGTCCTTGCCGAGGTTCGCCGACTGGAGCTTCTCGGCGACGATCTGCCGGGCGCGGTAGATATCGGTGCCCCAGTCAAATTCGACCCACACCAGAGAGATGCCGGTGCCCGAATTCGAGCGCACCCGCCGCACCCCGGTGGCGCCGTTGACCGACGCCTCGATGGGAAAGGTCACCAGCGTCTCGACTTCCTGTGGCGCCAGCCCATGGGCCTCGGTGACCACCGTGACCGTCGGTGCCGTCAGGTCGGGAAAGACATCGACCGGCATCCGCAACGCGGTCCAAGTTCCGTAGAACAAGACGCCGGCCGCTGCGAGCACCACGAGCAGGCGGCGCTCAATGGACCACTGGATGACCTCGTCGATGAAAGATTTGGTGTTTCTCATTGGGTCGCCCTGGCGTTGCTAGTGAGCATGTCCGTGAGCGGGTGCGCTCCCGGCGGAGGCGGCGAGCTTGACGTCGTAGGCGCCGACGGTGACGACGCGCTCTCCCGCCGTGACTCCGCTTTTGACCTCGGCGAGACCCCGCGACCGCGCGCCGAGGCTCACAACGCGGCGCTCGAAGGCCTCACCGCTCGTGTGCACGAAGACAATCGTCTGGTTGCCATCTTGAAGCAGGGCGGCCTCTGGGATGACGAGCGTTTGCGTGGGTGGCCCGGTCGCAACGCTGAGCTTGGCGAACTGGCCAATGCGGATCTTCCTGGCCGGGTTCTGCGCCTCGTAGACCACGGGGACGGTACGGGACTTGGGGTCAAGGACGTGGCCAACGGTCACGAGGCGCCCAGTGTCGCCGCCAATCTCAAACACGGCGTCGCGGCCATCGACAGTAAACCAGGCGTTCTCAGCGCCCTCGAACTTAGGCACGTCGGGCTCGAACACCCGGCCCTCGACCCACACGCGGTCGAGATCGATGACTGTGTAAAGCAGCGACCCCGCCGAGACGGTTTCCCCTTCGGTCACGTTATGCTCGACAAGGGTTCCGTCGATGGGAGATGCGATGCGAAACGCGCCCGCAGTGGCTCGCGAGCTCCCCCCCGCCGACGCCTGGTATGCGGACAGCCGGGTCCGGGCTGCCAGGAGCTTGGCCTTGGAAACCTCAAGGACCGCCTCCGCTTCTTCGAGACGCCGCTTGGGAACGGAGTCACTGGCCACCAGGCGCTCAAGACGAGCCTTGGCAGCCTCTGCGGCCTTGGCCTCGGCTTGGGCCGCGGTGACGTCGGCCTGCAGGGCGCCGAGGTTGCCGGCTGCGCTGACTATCGGTTGAATTCGCGCCAATACCTGGCCCTTCTTCACCGGACTGCCCAGAGTCGGCGCCGACGCGGAAAGCACGAGCCGGCCCCCGGTAGAGGCGGTCAGCTTGGCTTTGTAACCAGGGACCGCCTTGATTTTGGCATTGATGGTTGCGCTAGGCGTAAAGTCGGCGACCTTGGCCTCCCTGGTGGCAAAGGCGATAGGCCACTGATGCTCCTTGAGGAAGCCAATTTCGCCTGCGGTTTCTTCTTCCGGAGCCGCAGCCGTTTTCGCGCTCGCTTCATTGGCGTAGACGACGCAGGGCTTGATCTGGAACGTCTCGCTGAGGGTTTTGGACGACAGTGCTACCGTGAGCTTGCATGGCCCTGCCTGCTTGGGAGTCACCGCTGGGATGAAGATGCCGAGCCGCGCTGGCCTCTCCACCTGAAACGCCCTCGGCTCTTGGCCTTCCACAGCCAGGGTGACCGTAAACGTGCCGGCGGCCACGGCCTTGAACGCCTCCGGATCGGTCATATCGGTTATGTGGGCGAGAAAGCGGGACTCTCGACCGACCGTGAGCGCATCCCACTCCATGAACAGCTCGGCCTTGTCGGTCCAGATCGAAACTGACTCGGCGGGGTAGTCGCCCTCGCCATGGCGGTCGTGACTGTGGCCACCGCCGTGAGCGTGACCGCCTTCGCCTCCGTGGCTATGTCCGTGGTCATTGCAGCCCACGACGAGTGCGAGCAGCAAGGAGAGAGTCATTCGATGTATCGTTCGGCCAGTTGTGAGATTCACCTTGGAGCTCCATCGGACTTGAAACCTCGGGCGCGCCAGTGCTCCAGCTCGGCGAGGCGAGCCTCATATCGGAGATCGATCGCGCGCACCTGGGCGTCGGCAGATTTCTCATAGGCGTCGCGGAGCTCGAGCGCTGTGGCTTCGCCCCCCGCGTAGGCCAATTCGGTCTTCTGGGCCAGCTCGGCGGCCAGCGGCAGTCGCTTGTCTTCGTGGGTCTTGACGCGCTCTATGCGCGACGCGAGGCGTGTCGTCGCGGCCTCGGTCTCGGCGTTTACGCGGCGCTCAAGAACCGCCTTTGCCGCTCGGGCCCGCGCGATCTGGGCCTCTCCGCGTTTTCGTTCGGACAGGCCGCGGGAGAAGATCGGCAGCGACAGGGAAAGCGTGGCGAGATAGCCGTGGGCCACGTCGGCTCCCGGCCCCGTGCCCGGTCCAAAGTCGGTCGACAGATAGCCGGCCGACACATCGAGCGTGGGAATCCACCATCGACCGGCAGCCTTTACGAGGGCTCGGCCGCTGGCGAGCTCCGCGTCGGCTGCGTGAAGGTCCGCGCGTGCGGCGTTTGCCTCGGACGGTGCCGCCACCATCGCCTGTGGGAGCGCTAGATCATCGGAGGCAACGATTCGTCCCGGTTTTCCGAGAAGCGCTGCCAGTCGCTTTTCCGCCACTTCGAGCTCGACCTCGGCTTTGGTGATTCGGTCGTCGTGCTCGGATAGGGCCAACTCAAAACGGGCCACGTCGGCTCCGGAGACGTCGCCTTCTTTCGCCCGCCTCTTCAAGGAATCAGTGAGCTTTGCCAGCGGTACGCGGGATTGTTTGAGGCTCTGCAGTCTTTGCCTGGCCCGAGCTGCCTGCAGGTAGATCGCTCTTGCGTCAATGTCGATGAGGGCGTGTGCGCGCTCTCCGCGTAACCGCGCCGCTCGCAAACCTGCATCGGCCGCGTCGATTCGCAGTCCGCGACGTCCGGAGATGTCCAGGGACCAGTCGAGCGCGACCGAGTTCTGCAAGACCACGCCCTCGCCATCGACAAACACCTCTTGCCGTTCGAGGGAAACCCCGAGGTTGGGCAGCCTCTTGGCGCGTTCAACGTCGGCCTCCGCCTCGAGGACGCCAGCACGGATGAGGGCTCCCTCGGGGAGTCCCTTGTCGATGAGGGCGATGAACTCAGCCAGGGAGAGCGATGTTGTCTCCCCCTCGGCCCGCGCCGTTTTCGTCGCGCCAAGGACGATGCAGCATGCGATCGCGATGGCGCTACTATTTGCGGTAGTAGTTCTCCAAAGACCTCGGCTTATGCGCGCGTTCATGGTCACCTCAGAGAAGGCCGCTGCCGAGACCGAAGACGGTCTCGAGCAGGTGATGGAGCGGGTCGGCGAAAAGGACCGCTGCAGTGGCCGCACTGGCGATGAACAAGGTGGCGAGGCGGGCCATGCGAAGTGCAGCGGGGTGTCCCGCCGGCTGCTCCGACAGGACGGCGACAATGCGCTCCTCGAGAGCATCAGCGCCTGGAGAAAAGGATAGGCCGACCGCCAGGCGCGGGCCCTTGGCCCACGAGAGCAGCGCTTCGGCGACCACGCTTCCATCACCGAGCTGGTCAGCCGCAGCGCGGTCACACAGCCGCTCGGTCGCGCGATCCCAGCTTTGACGCGATCGCCTGGCCAAAAACGGGGCGCCGAAAATCTCGCTCAGGGACAGCAAGAGCGACTGCCAAAGGTCGCGGTTTTCAATGTGCGCGAGCTCGTGAGCAATGATTGCGTCTCGCTGCTCGTTCGCGAGCCGCCGCCAAAGCGAACTCGAGACGAAGATTCGCGGACTCAGATAACCGGTGGCAAAACAGAAGTCTTTTTGAGACGGCGCGATGTGTATGAGGACACCCTGATGCATGACGGCGAGGGACGAACGCTCGATAATGCGAACTCGGCGGCGTCCGACAAGGAGCGTGATCGCCAGGTGTGCACCGCGGACCAAAAACAGAGCGACGAGAGCAGCGCAGCCGACGACGGCCCACATTTCGCTCGCCCACGCCCCGCCGTGGACCAGGCACAGGTGGAGATGATGACTGTGGACGTCGCAGTGGTCGCTCCCACCGAAGACGCCTGGGACCGCCGAGTAGGTGGCGATGGAACCGGTAACCAGCGCCCCGAAAGCTACCGGCAACATCGTTGTCAGGGCGGCCGCACGCTTCTCGGCCGCCGGTCCCCAGGCTCCGAGCTGCTCGGCGATGAGCCAGCGTCCACCAACGGCAATAGCGGAGATGGCCCAGCTCGCAAGTACGAAGACCAGGAAGAATCCGATGAGGCTTCCCGGTGCCATCACTTGCTCTCTCCTTTGGCTGCGCGGCGTTTGTCGGCGATCAGCTCCTCGAGCTTCTTGAGATGCTCCTCATCAAGGCTGGCCGCTGTATCAACGAACGCCGTGAGCACGGGGCCCGCCGACTTCTTCATCAGGCCGGTGATCGTCTCTTCGACCAGTGCCCGGTGATATTCGTCTTGGGTCATCGCGGCTTCGTAGACGTAGGCATTACCCTCGCGCACGCGCGTGAGCAGACCCTTTTTATGGAGCCGGTCGAGGGTCGTCATGACCGTAGTGTAGGCGAGCTTATCTTTGAGCTTGTCCACGACCTGGCGCACCGCCAGCGGCTCTCCCTTCCACAGGATGGTCATCAGCCGCTGCTCTAGCTTTCCGAGAGTTTTCACGAGCCCTTAGTAGCCCACGAGTCTCTACTACTGTCAATAGTAGAGATTCGTAAGCACCTAAGAAATTGCCTGTTCTGCATTCTCGTTGCGATTCGGAGCCAGGCCGAGCGGCTGTGAAAGTGAATTACGATTCGCGTGGTTCCATGTTGCAGCAGGCAACCCCAGTAGCGCTCACTGCGCGGCGCCGTGGTGATAGGCTGGGCGCATGGACGAGTGGAGCTGGAAGAGAGCACGCGCAGGCATCGAGCGAGTGCTTCGCTTTGCGAAGCAGGACTCGCTCCTCAACCCGGTGGCACAGGCTGCGTTGGAGAGCATCCCCGTCGCCGGCCCGTTCATCTCGCGGGTCTATGAGCTGTATGGCGAGGAGAGTGGGGCCGGGGACGCCAATACGAAGCTGCTTGAGATCCTTGGGCATCTCGAAGAGGTGGGGCAGGTGGCGGCCGGCGACATTCGTGCGCTCGTCAAGGACCTCGACGCCTCGGCCGCATCGCTCGAGGTGCTTCGCTCGCGTCTCTCGGCGATCTCCGCGGGCGTCATCGAGACACGCCATGATCTCGCGTCGATAACCGAGACACTCGACAAGATCGAGGACGAGCTGACGAGCATGGCCTGGGGTGGCAGCGACTTCGATGCGAGCCTGGCGGCCGATCGGGTACGGCTCTTCAATCTCCTTCACGAGCTGTTGAAGCGTTCGGACGAGATCTTCTCAGCGCAGCTCGATCTGGCGGGCGAGATCGAAAGGGACCTGTACCCCGACGTGGGCAAGCGGCGGTTCCGGAGTCGCGACGACAACCTGTGGCTGGCGTCGAGGACGGGGCTCATTCCGCGAATCGGCCGCGAGCGGTGGCGCTACCAGGAGCTTCGCCAGATCACCGATCGCATGCACGAGGTGAATCTGCGTGTGCGCGGCCTCGTCCGGGCGAACGAGAGGGTGCTGGCCGATGTGCTCACCCAGGATCGGATCGACAAGCTCGACGCGCACCTGACGACGTGGCTCGCCAAGTACGAGTACATGAGAGATAAGTTCGACGAAGACATGGCGCTGATCTTCGTCGGCCCGGCGCCGACGCTTCAGCCCTTCCCGGGCATGAACAGGGACTTCGACGCGAAGGTCGAAGCGGCCCTGCAGGGCGCTCTGGGCGATGCCAAGCTCGACCACATCGCAGAGGCCGCCAAGGAGCTGCGCGCGGCACCGTCGACCCGCGACGAGTCGCGCGAGTCGTAGATCGACTCAGCCGACCGTATCCAGCCGATCCTCGATCCAGCCGGCATCAGGCCGTCCATGTCCTGGTCGGCGCACACACGGCCAGCATGGCGGACTTCGCGAACGCGGCGCTCTGGGTCTCCGAACGAAAGGACTCAATGGCGGTGGGGGGGAGTCGGGAGCGAACTCGTCTCTGGGCCTGATTCATTGAACCGCAGAGAGAATACAGGGAGCCTCCACGGATTCGGACATCCTGGGGCCGTGGCGCATAGGCGGTAGCAGCTCATGCTGGCGATTTCATCAAGGACGCCGGCGCGGCGCGCATAACCTCTTGGTTGGATTGTCTGTGGCGCGCCGAATAGAAGGCATGCAGCCTCCCTGGTGGCTTGTCGGCGCTGAGCGCGCAGCTCACGAGCTTGAACGAGCTTGTTGTCGCGCTCTTCGAGGATTTGCTTCTGGCGGAAATCCTCGGGGGCGATGTAGCCGATGGCGCTGTGAAGACAAGCAGAGTTGTAGTGCTCGACAAAGCCGCCAACGACGCGCTGAGCCTCTTGGAGCGACTGCGGCGCGGCAGGGCGTACGGCGTTGGTTTTGAGGGTCTTATGCCAGCGCTCGAGCTTCCCGTTCGATTGAGGATAGTAGGGCGAAGTACGGACATGGGTCATCCCCGTAAGACGGATGAAGTTCTTGAAATCGCTGGCAATGAACTGAGGACCATTATCGCTGATGACCCGGGGCGTAACACCCTCTGGGGCCTTTTCCAGCGCACGCTGGAGGTTGCTCGTCCGATTTTACCCTCGACGTAGACGACTACGACTCCGGCAAAATCCTCCTCGCCCTGATGCAAAATAATTCTGGCTTGTTCTCACGACGAGAAAAGGTGAAAGCCGAGTCCGAGGAGAGGAGCATAGCGCTTAATCCTCTCGAAATCAGTTGGTTACATGGCTCCAGTCTCGGTTATAGAGGCATCTTTCAGTAAAAGATACAACAGCGTGTGCGTCGATCGCAAGCACCTGGCCCGAAGCAATCGGCGCTGGTCGAGCAACCGAGGCAAAACTGAGCTTCGGGCTTCGCTTCCTCCAGCGCAGGAAGCTCGCTGGAAAGCTGCGGGCCTTCAAACATGTCAGTATCGTGCGACTCTTGCGTGCACAGGTTCTCAGCATCCGCCTGATAGATGTTGTTGGGCTCCTCCGCCATTGCAACAGAAAAGATCGACATCGCAAAAGCCAAACCGCAGACTGCCAACAGGATAACCGACGAGAAAGAAATTTTTTTCATGAGAATTCTCTTCTATTGAAGATACATCAGTAAAATACTATACGCATATCCTCTAAGAGGAAGCTGAAAAAGTCAAAAACACGGATTGGCGCGGTTATAAGCACGCCGATCGCCGACAACTGCCACGGCTGCAAAAATAAACTGACAGTGGTAACCGATATTGGCAACTGACATTGGTGGTCGGAGCTGGAATACCTATTTATCGTATGCGGCCAGAGCCACCCGGTGCTCGTGCCCGTCACGTATAGCGCTCGACGACGCTGCAGACAGATATCGGCTCAGCTTCGTCCTGGTATCAGTCTCAGGCGCGGGCGAGTAGATGATCATGCGCACGCCGCGATCGAGGGAATCATTGAGATCGTAGGCCGAATGCTCGAACGCCAGTCGGCCCAGCACCGGATGCTGAAAGCAGGCCATATCGGGATCACATACAGCCACCTCATGCCCCGCCCAAAGCGCTGCAAATTCATCTGAAAACGCACTGATTCCCTCGATCAACTGATCGAAGAATGGGTCGCCGAGCCATCTCGACCAAATAATGCGGAAGATGGCCACCGCTTTGGCCGCCCGATCGCGGCGGTCTTCGAGCGTGCGGGCAAACGGACCATCGGAAAAATAGTGCCACAGCCCGTTTCGCTCCAGCCCTTCCATGGCCGTAATATCGCCGTATAGCACCTCTGCAGCCTGATTCCACATTAGGATATCCCAGCGCCGGCCGACGACGATACACGGACACGGACACAATTCGTGGACGATGGCCACCAGACTCGACTGCAGAAAGTCGCCGCCATGGGTCTCGTTCCGCTCCGCAGTGAACCCGCCCAGTTCCAGGAGATAACGAGTTTCCAGTGGTTCCAGCCGCATGGCGTGAGCGATATTGCGCAACGCGTCGCGCGAAGCCTGCACTTCTCGGGCCTGTTCGAGCCACGTATACCAATCGCTACTCATGCCCGCAGCGCGGGCCACTTCCTCTCGCCGTAACCCGGGCGTTCGCCGCCGCCCCTTGGCCAAACCGAGAAGCGATGGTGGGGTTGCGGAGCGACGTTTGCGCAAAAAGCGCGCTAGCTCTTTTCGTTGCGCCGTACGTGACACTCTATACTCCATGGGGTCAAGGTGGGTGTATTTATCCCAGGATAATATCTCAAATGGTCGGCTCGAAAAAAATTGGTTAGGTTTGCTACCAATGTCAATGGAGACAGTAGCATGAATTCCTTGCCAATTCGAGAACCCAAACTGTTCATAGACGGACGCTGGCGCCCTTCTGCCGATGGGCGCACCCGTGCCACCATCAACCCAGCCACCGAGCAGGCCACGACGGAAGTTCCAGTGGCCACAAGCGAAGACGTTGAAGCCGCCATTCAAGCCGCCAGGCGCGCCTTTGACGAGGGTCCCTGGCCGCGTATGTCGGGCATGGAGCGGCAGCGCGTCCTCGAACGCGCGGCGACCTTGATCGAAGAGAAGGCGCACGAGGTCGCAATGTGCGAGACCCTCGATATGGGGAAACCCATCTATTTCGCCGAGCACATCGACGTCGGCATCATGGGCGATTTACTTCGCTATTATGCGGGCATGGCTACCGAGCTGCACGGATCGGCACGCAACGTCGCCCCGCCACCGAATAGGACGCCGGTGACGGCGTTGGTGGTCCGTGAGCCCGTGGGCGTGGTAGGCGCGATTACGCCCTTCAATTTTCCCCTCCTGCAGACCGGGGCCAAAATCGCCCCCGCGCTGGCGGCCGGCAACTGCATCGTCCACAAGCCCGCGTCGGCGACGCCGCTTTCGGCGATCAAACTGGCCGAGATCTTTGAAGAAGCCGGCTTGCCCAAGGGCGTGTACAACGTCGTGACCGGCTCTGGCAGCGTCGTCGGCGATGCGCTCGTCACCCATCGTGCCGTCGATAAGGTGAGCTTCACCGGATCGACCCAGGTCGGTCAGCGAATCATCCGCCAAAGTGCCGACACGGTGAAAAAACTCACCATGGAACTCGGCGGTAAAGCTGCCAATATCGTATTTGCCGATGCCGACATCGAGTCGGCCATTCAAAACGCCTTCTTTGCCATCTTCTACAACAAAGGCGAGATTTGCACCGCTGGCTCACGCCTTCTAGTCGAGCGCAAGATACACGATACCTTAGTCGATGGCCTAGTCGCCTATCTCGACGGCATCAAAAAGGGTGATCCGCTAGATCCTGAAGTGCAATTCGGCCCGATGGCGGACGCCGGACAGCTGGCCAAGATGATCGAGTTCACCGGCATCGGCCAGAGCGAGGGCGCCACCGTACGCGTTGGCGGCAAGCGCTTTTACCCCGAGGGCGCCCAAGGCAAGGGCTATTACTTCGAGCCCACGATCTTCACCGAGGTCGACAACAACATGCGCATCGCCCAGGAAGAAATCTTCGGCCCGGTACTCACCGTGATTCCCTTTGATAGCCAAGAGCAAGCCATCCAGATGGCCAACGACAATCCCTACGGATTGGCATCGGGCGTCCACACCCGGGACATGAACCGAGCCATGGAAGTGGCGCGGGCCATGCACGCAGGAACCTGCTGGGTCAACTGCTACAACCTCTTTGATGCCTCCGTTCCCTTTGGTGGGGTCAAAATGTCGGGGTACGGCCGCGAATGCGGCCCCGAAGTCTTCGAAGGCTATACCTATACCAAATCCATTTGGCTCAATGCCTAAGCCGCCAACAAAGAAGGTCAACAACGAAGACCAACAACGAAGACCATAAGCGGAGGACATGATGAACGCAGAGACAGACAGCCAACAACTCATCGCCGACTTCTTCCAAGCATTCGCCCGTAGAGACTTCGATGCGGTGGAGAACTTCTTCACCGACGATGTGGTCTACACCGTAGTCGGAGACCCCAAGGGCGATCCTCCCCTCGATCCCGAGACCAAAGCGGCAATTCCGTGGATCGGCCGCTACCGGGGTCCCAAAGGGGCGCGGGAGTTCATTGCCCACCTTTTGCGCAATATCGAGGTCGTGGGTTTCGGCCCACAGGAAGTCATCGCCAATAACGATCGCGTCGCAGTCTTTGGTACCTTTTCGTATCGCGCAGTATCCACTGGCAAACGCTTTGACTCCGAGTACGCCATCCGCATTCACCTGCGAGATGGTCGCATTTCACAATATTCCTTTTACGAAAACACCTACGCCGTAGCCGCCGCGTTCCGCACCAGCGGTGGATGGCACTTACACACCGATACTGGCGAGCGCCAGGTCCCCAGCGACGCATAGGAGAAACCTCATGAAACTAGCAATCATCGGAGCCGGCAACGTCGGCCAAACCCTGGGAAAACGCTTTGCAGAACTCGGCCATGAGGTCATGTTTGGCGTCCGCGATCCAGCCGCCGCCAAGATGCGCGATATCCTGAGCAAGGCTCCGGGAAAAATCGTTGCCGGCAACAACCAGGATGCTGCCGCCTGGAGCGAGGTCATGTTCATGACCACGCCATGGGCGGCCACCGAAGCCGCCCTGGCCCAGTGCGGCGACCTAACGGGCAAAATCGTCGTGGATTGCACCAATCCAGTCAAGCTCGGTGCCACTGATGAAATGCTCGAACTCGGCTTTAACACCTCTGCGGGCGAGCGGGTCGCACAGTGGGCCAAAGGCGCTCAAGTGTTCAAGACGCTCAATCAAGTTGGCTGGGAAGTCATGGCCGAGCCCCGCTTTGGTGATAACCGCGCCGCCATGTTCGTCGCCGGTCCCGAGGAATCGGGCAAACAAATCATCATGGAGCTGGTGGAAGCGCTTGGTTTTGACGCCATCTATATCGGCGATATCACCTTGGCCCGCATCTTGGAGCCCATGGCGATGGTGTGGATTCATTCGGCCATCGCCATGGGCGCTGGACGAGATTGGGCTCTCGCGCGGGTACAGCGAGCGAAGTAGAATACTCTACTGCCACCAACCATCATCCAGATGAGACCTCGGCCAAGAGCCGTACCACTTCGTCGATGCGGGCATCGCCGCTCGTGAACGCCTGTTGACGGATGTGTAGGGCGCGCTCGAGCAGCGTCCGTGCACGCACGGGCTCGCACGCGGTCAGAATATTTGCCAATCCGACAAGCGTATCGGAAATCGCGGGATGGTCGGCGCGCGTGCGCTCCTGCCGCAGGGCCAATAAGCGCTCAAAGCCGGCCTGGGCTAGAACTCGTTGGCCCCTTGCCGCCGCAGCCCTGGCCATACCGCCAAGGAGGTCGAAGGTATCGGGATGGCCCTCGCCGAGTAGTTGGTGCAGGGTATCGAGGGCCCGGCGATAGTTGTCGATCGCGGCTTCGCTATCGCCGCGGGCTAAACGAATATCGGCCAGGAGGCCCTGTGTCGTGGCCACCGAGCGATGCTGCGGGCCATAACGCTGCAGCCTGCGCTCCAGGGCCTCGCGGGCGTGCACCTCGGCCTGCTCGAAAGCGCCAGTATCATACAACAGCGCCGCCAGGTGTTGTAGGCTATTGTCGACGGCCGGATGGTCATCACCGTGCAGTTTTCGTCGCTGTTGTAGAGTCGCGCGCAAGTGGGCTTCGGCTTCGCGGTAGCGGCCGAGGGCGCGCAGGGTGGAGGCCAGATTGCTCTTGAGGTTGACGACCACGTAATGGGTGCGGCCCAGAAGCGCTTCAGCCTGAGCGATAGCGCCGCGATAATGGCCTTCGGCGCGGGCGTAATAGCCCTGATGATGGTACAAAATCGCCAGGGAATTGAGACTGTCGCTAACGGCCATATGCGGGGTCCCGAATGCGATGCGGCGAATGTCCAACGCGCGGCGAAAATGCTCGTCGGCCTCGCGGTACTGGCCGCGAGTCAAATGCCAAAATGCCAATCCATGCCGACTGTCCGCGACCAGCGGATGGTTATCGCCCAGTCGCGTGCGGCGGATTTCCAGCGCACCGCGATACATCGCTTCGGCTTCAGCTTCGTCTCGAGCCAGTAAATGCTCGGCGAAGTCAAACATTGACTGCGCGACTCTGAGATCGCGGTCGCCAAATAGCTGCATGTGCATGGCCAGATCCTCGCGGAACAGCGCTATCGCATCCTGTCCCATATGGGCGCGGGTTTTGGCCACCTGGTGCAGACTGCTCGCGACATCTTCGTGGATGGGACCATGCAACTGCCGCCGCAATGCCAAAGCCTCTTGAAATGCCGGCAACGCGTCGGCAAGAAGCCCCAGATTAAACGATATCGTGCCAAGTGCGTGCGATAGATCGCCACGTACGGCGATATCCATGTCACGGCCTTGACGGACACGGGCAGCACCACGGCGGAGCAGCTCGCTGGCGGGAGTATCGGCGCTGATGGGGGCACGCTCAGGATCTGGCGCGAATAGATCGATCACGAATTGGCTTACTTGCTCAGCTCGCTCGCGCTCCTGATGCGCGATATCGGCCTGCAGCAGCGCCGTGATCGTGGCCGTGGCGAGCACGGCGATGGCGAGCGCGGTGATCGTGAGTGCCGCGACATGGCGGCGCATAAAGAGCAGCGTGCGGTAGAGCCACGTGTCGCTGTGAGCCATGATGGGGAGTCCTCGCTGATGACGCTCGATATCTTGGGCCAACTGTTGTGCCGAACCGTAGCGATGATGGGGCTCCTTGTGCATGGCCATCATCGTGATTTTATCCAGGTCAGTAGAAATAGCGCGATGGCGGGGCTTATTTGCCGCCTTATCACACCCGCGGGGTTTGCCGTGAGCACGACTGGGCGGCGGTGGCTCGACCTGACAAATCACGCGCTGCATGTCGCAGATATCGATAGACGAGATCTCGTACGGACGGCGTTGCGAAATCAACTGATACAACAGCACACCCAGGGAATACACATCACTGGCAGTGGTAATCGTCCGCCCATATATCTGCTCCGGACTGGCATAGTGCGGAGTCATGAGGCGCACCACTGTGGCCGTAGGATCACAGTGTTCGGCAGCGAGCTCGGGGTCGAGCAGTTTGGCGATGCCGAAATCGACCAGTTTGGGAATCCCGCCCCGAGTGACCAGGATGTTGCTGGGCTTCAGATCGCGGTGCACAATCAAGTTTTGGTGGGCATAGTGCACGGCCGCACACACGCGCAGGAAAAGTTGCAGTCGCTGGGGAATGGACAGGGCATGGAGCCGGCAGTAGCGATCGATATGGATGCCATCCACATATTCCATGACCAAATACGGACGACCGTGCTCGGTCTGGCCCCCATCTATGAGCCTAGCGATGTGGGCGTGGTCGAGGCTGGCGAGGATTTGTCGCTCGCGGGCAAAACGCCGGGCCATCGTGGCCGAGCGAATGCCGGTCTTGAGGACCTTAATCGCGACGTACTGACGGAATTGGCCATCGTGGCGCTGACCGAGAAAAACATCACCACTGCCACCTTCGCCGAGCTGGCGGACCAGGCGGTAAGGGCCGATGGTGGCGCCCAGGGCCTTATCCATCGCCGCGCGCTCGTCCTCACCTACCAACGCCGGCTGCGACAGAAAATGGTCGGCCTCTTGATCGGCAGCCAAGAGCGATTGAATTTCCCCCATCAACTGACTGTCGCCCGCGCAAGCCTCAGCGATAAAGGCCGTCCTTGTTTCCGCAGTGTGCTCAAGCGCACGGGCAAAGATTTGTTCGACTTCGGCCATCGACGGTCGCCGTTGCATATCACCCTCTCTGCCTGAGATCGCGGTATAGCCAGGCTCGTGCCAAGCGCCAACGCCGGCCGACGGTGGCCGGCGACAATCCGAGAATGACCGCGATCTCATCGTTGGTGAAGCCGCCAAAATAACGCAGTTCCACCACGTGGCTCTGCTCTGGCGCCACCTCATGCAACTGCGCCAACGCCTCGTCCAGGGCCAAAATCTCCCGACACCGGACCGCGTCTGGTTGATCGACCTCGTCCAAGGACACAGGCATAGATCCGGAGCCGCGCTTGGCCGCATTGCGCTTGCGCGCATAGTCGACCAAGACCCGGCGCATCTGCTGCGCGAAAACGGCAAAGAAGTGGGCCCGATTGTGCCACGACGCACGCTTCCGTTCGACGAGGCGCAAATAGGCTTCATGCAGCAGCCCTGTGGTTTCCAGGGTGTGATTGCATCGCTCGAACCGCAAGAGACGAGCCGCTATATGGTGAAGGTCGTCATATACGTGGGGCAGAAGCGACTGAAAGGCATCGGCGTCGCCGCCACTCCACGCCTGCAACAGGCGCGTGATATTACGAGGCGCCTGTCCAGAGGCATCGTCGTCTGCCATTGGGCATAGTTGCACCGCAGGGTTCGCAAACATCATAAAGACCTCCCTTCGTGAGAAAATATATCACACGGAAGGCTCAGTGTCGCTTGCGCGATGCTTAGAAAAATACCTTATTAGCGGACGGCGCCTTCGCAGTCGGACACCTCGACCCCCGAAAAAGGGAAGTTATTTCTGCGCGAGCCCTAATGCCGATAATAGGCGATATTGCTGTCTGAGGTAGAGTGGTAGTCGGTCCATTCATAGGTGACGTTACTACAACCGAACTGCGAGAACCGCAGACCGGGCTGGTTGGCGCCCTGGTACAAAACGCGGCGCTCGGAGCCGTCGGTCATCACTGCAGCGACTCGCGCGATGTGACCGTGGGTGCCATCGACCGGTGTTGCTGAAAAGCCGGGCTGCATGATGACCACGTCGCCCTCAGATGGACTCGAGACCTTGGTGTAATTGTGATTGGACTCCAGCCAAGAGCCGTAGTCTTTGGCGCTGCCCGGGCCCCATTGGCCCCACCATGTATAGCGGCGGAACATGTAATTGACACATGAGCACCAGCTGTCCGCCGCGACCGATATGTCCTGCTCAGCCTGGTCTACCCACTCCGTATCTACCCACTCCATCTGGTCCGCCGG
>JAAUYH010104476.1_pt1 | contig 19514 bp, 18 predicted proteins | sample 7278061 | NCBI WGS metagenome assembly JAAUYH01 (sample SAMN14350203, study PRJNA611818) | marine sediment metagenome | isolation source: surface marine sediment (0.6m) | place: French Polynesia: Moorea | collected 2018-08 | reverse complement strand
CAATTTTTGAAGCCTTAATGGGTGAAATTCCGTATACGGTTGAAGATTATCAAGCGGGTATAGATGTGTTCAAAAGTAGAGTCCCATCAAATTATTTCGATGATAATTTATGGACTTTGAGTTTTGAAGGTGTACCACTAGAAGTACGTGATTTGCTGCAATATATAGTCTCCCTTCCAGATTATCAACTTAAATAGAGATGTATGTGTACACCTAAAGATATTCATTCGCTTTGCAATACAGAAGACCATAAGAAATGGAACCGTCGCTCATTTTTACAAACATTAGGTTTGGGTGGGGCCGGTGCGACATTGATGATGAATGGCATACCGATGGCCTTCGGACAGCCAACACCACTTACGAGAGCATTGGGGAAGTCAGGTTCGAACAGAATTTTACTAATGATACGATTGCAGGGCGGTAATGACGGCCTAAATACTATCGTACCCATCTATGATTATGACCGTTATGCGAACTATCGACCCACATTACGCCATAACTTAGCTGATATTTACAAACTATCAGCCGACTTTGGTGTTCCCGGGTATTTACAGGAGTTCATGGAACCTATCTGGGAAGGAGGTTGTATGAAAGTAGTGCACGGTACGGGATATGAAAATCAAAATCTATCGCACTTTACCGGTACAGATAATATGTCTAAAGGTTCGGATGATGAATTGCTGGAAACCGGTGTTTATGGTCGTTATTTTGAAAGTATTTATCCTGACTATTTATTGAATCTTCCTGAAGCCCCTCCGGCGGTTCAAATAGGAGGATTGGGCGACATTATTTTTACCGGTTCTGAAAGTAACTATGCCTTTACACTCGCCAATACCAACCAATTAGAGCGGATAGCTTCGAGCGGTGAATTGTTCAATGTAGCGGACGTACCCGATTGTACAAGGGGTTCGCAACTTCGTTTCGTTCGAGGAGTTTTGAATGCAACTTTAAAATATTCCGGTGTTATTAAAGAAGCCGCTGCCCGTCAAACGAATACCGTAGAATTTCCTGACACGAATTTAGGTAGATCTTTAGCAATTATTTCCAGAACAATCAAAGACGGTATGGGCACCTGTGTCTATATGGTGAACCTTAACGGATTCGATACACATGCCAATCAGCCTGACAGGCATCAAGAGTTACTCACGAATATCTCTCAATCTGTAATGGCATTCTTTCGAGATCTGGAGCCCAGCGGACGCGACAATGATGTATTGGCGATGACCTTTTCGGAATTTGGCAGACGTGTTTATGAAAATGGATCAAACGGTACCGATCATGGTACCGCGGCACCAATGCTACTTTTCGGACCATCATTAAACGGTAGTGGTTTTATAGGTGAGCACCCTAGTCTTAGCAATTTAACCAGAGGTGGAAACCTCAATTATACTCAGGATTATATCAACGTTTATGGAACGGTTTTGGAACAATGGTTATGTATTGATCCTACAGTAATCAATCAGTCTATTCCCAGACCATACACTCCGATAGACTTAGGATTTACCTGTTCAAGTGGTGTTACCAATCATGATTACTTAATTCGTGAAAATTTTGAACATATGCCTATTTATAACGGTGAACAGGTATCAATTCGAATAAACAATAATTTTGAAGATACCTACGAGATTTCTCTTTATAACGTGCTTGGCCAAAAGGCAGGAGAATTATACAGTGATGTCTTAGATGCTGGTCAGCATGATATCAGTATTACGGATCAGTTACCACAGCTTACAGCAGGTGTTTATATCTACAATATCAGCAAGAACAATCGCAATTACAGCAAGAAAATAATTATAAGCTGATAATTTTACTGAAGCGGTAATAATTTGTAATTTCATAGGCAAATCATAATTTATGAACCTATGAAACTAAATTCTTATCTCATGTTCGATGGTAATTGTGAGGAAGCCATGAACTATTACAAGGATATTTTTGATGGTGAATTTGTGACGCTTATGCGCTATAAAGATGGTCCACCAGAGTACTCAAGCCCCTCAAATGAAAATCAAATAATGCATGCGACCCTACAATTTAAAGGTGTTGAATTATTGGCATCAGACGCGATGATGGCACCGGTTACGAAGGGGAACAATAATTATTTAAGTGTGAGTGTGGATAATGAAGATGAAGCCTTGGCCATTTTTAATGGTCTTGCAGATGGAGGAAATATTGAAATGCCTTTTGAAGAGGTATTCTGGGGTGGTAAGTTTGGAAGCTTAATCGATAAATTTGGTGTACAATGGATGGTGAGTGCTGAACATGCCACCGAAAAAGCATAGTCAATTGAAAAAAGAATTTGAAACGTATCGCCCTGATGGATTTCATACAGTCAGTTCCTATATTTTTTCTGAGAAACCACAAGAATTAATAGATTTTCTTCAAAAAGCGTTTTTGGCTGAAGAGTTAAGTCGTACCGTTGATCAAAAGTCCGGAACGATCGCCAACTGTATTTTAAAGATAGGTGACAGCTGCTTTATGATCAGTCAGGCAAGAGGCGAATTTTTAGGAATGCGCGCTTCATTTTACCTCTTTGTTGCCGATGTAGATAGCATGTATGACAATGCGATCGCTGCTGGAGGGAAAAAGGTTTTCGACCCGGCTGACATGGATTATGAAGACAGGCAGGCGGGTATTCTAGACCCAAGTGGTAATTATTGGTGGATATCGAAACGGCTAAAGAAAAAAAATTATCAGGATTGAGTATGTATTCCATTAAACATGCATTTCATATCAATGCTCCCCAGGAAATGGTCTATGAAAAACTCTCAACTATTGAAGGTTTACAAGGCTGGTGGACTGTACATACATCCGGTTCGACAATCTTAAATGAGATAATCACCTTTGAATTTCCACCGCACTTTATGAATAAAATGGAAGTTATTGGTCTTCAGGAAAATAAATTAGTGAAATGGAGGTGTATAGAAGGAGAAACTGATTGGATTGGTACTGAATTTACTTTTGAAATGGATCAAAACGAAGGCAAAACCCGCTTACGCTTTGAGCATAGTAAGTGGCCTACATTTGGTGATTTCTTTGCACATTGTACCTTCAGTTGGGGCAGGTATTTAGAAAGTTTGCGTCAGTTATGCGAATCGGGTACGGGACGACCTTTTTCTAATTAATTAAAATGAGTTGCTGACCAATCTGAATCGTATCACCTTTACTTAATTTTTTTCGCACTCGGGTTTCAATCTCATCATTCACTTTTACTTCACTATTCTGGATCATGAGTTTGGCATGGCCACCGGTTTGAGCAATTTGTAGAAGCTTTAGGAGGTTGTTTAATTGAATATATTCTTGGCCTCCAGCAAGTTGAAATTTCTGTGTTTTCATTGGCTTTGATCGAAATAAATCTTTTGTACCGTTACCACTGTATCACAATTCTCAACATAGATGGATGAGGCTTTTTTATTAATATAGCCATCAATCCAATAGTAACGGCAAGGTTCCTGACGGGGCTTACTTTTCGAAAAATCTATATCCCCGTGACTTAAGAATAAGGCAATTTCAGTAGAATCTATCTGCTGGTGCTCCATGATCTGTTTTACTTCGGCTGTATATTCCCTGTGCTTATTTCGTAAAATTTCAAGCATCCTCGCATTGGGCAGGTAATTGCAAGAAGCATTTTTTCCATTCAAGAAAAAAAGTAAGATGATAATCCCTAAAAAAAATCCAAATCCGAAAAGGGTAAAACGACGTTTTAAACTCATTAAATGATCAACAGGTTAATATCTCTGTATGGAAGGCTAAACCAATCGGCAACCGCTCTGTTGGTAAGAATTCCGTGGTAAAAATACATTCCTTTTCTGAGAGTTTTATCGAATCGCGCCGCATTTTCTATACCGCCTTCTTCGGCAATATGAAGCAAGTAAGGGGTGAAAATATTACTGATTGATAATGAGGCGGTTCTCGAATACCTTGACGGAATATTAGGCACACAATAATGAATAACGCCATGTTTGGTAAAAGTGGGATTATTATGTGTTGTGATCTCCGAAGTCTCGAAGCAGCCGCCGCTATCAATGCTCACGTCTACGATCACCGACCCGTCCTTCATTTGTTCCACCATTTCTTCACTGACCACCACGGGTGTTCGCGTTTTCCCTCGAATGGCACCAATGGCCACATCGCAACGCATTAGTGCTTTTTGTAGCGTTTTTGGTTGAAGCGTAGAAGTGTAAACAGGATGCTGTAAACTCTCCTGCAATCTTCTGAGCTTCGTGATTGAATTGTCAAAAACTTTGACACGCGCTCCTAATCCTATGGCAGAACGCGCAGCAAATTCACCAACAGTACCGGCACCTAGTATAACCACATCGGAAGGTGGTACCCCGCCAATATTTCCAAAAAGCAAACCATTGCCCTCACTATTGTTGTTCATAAGTTCTGCCGCAATCAATACCGATGAAATTCCGGCAATTTCACTCAGCGATTTCACTACAGGATAGACACCATGCTCGTCAGTAATATAATCAAAAGCAATCGCTGTAATTCGTTTCTTGGCAAGCGCCTCAAAGTACTTCTTATTTTGCGTTTTTAATTGCAAAGCCGAGAACAAAACACTTTGCGGATTCATATATTCGATCTCTTTCAACGAGGGAGGTTCAACTTTTAAGATTATGTTGCATCCAAAAACTTCTTCGGTACTATATGAGATTTTAGCTCCGGCTTCAGAATACTCATTATCAGAGTAATTCGTACCTTCACCTGCACCTGATTCTAAAACAATCCTATGCCCATGTTGTGATAAGGCGGCAACAGCGTCTGGTGTGAGACAAATGCGTTTTTCCTGTAGATGTGTTTCTTTTGGGATTCCTATAAATAATTCGCCTTTTTGTTTTTTTACCTCGAGCATTTCGGGTTTAGGAAGTAGTTCTTCTTTGCTGAAAGGCGAAAATTTTTTCTTGCTCATTCTTGGTTATTTGATGGTAATGGTGCGCGATCCATCCTCATTATTTGATAAATGAATAGCAACAGCATTTAAAGGTAGTAAATTTTTCACTTTGTCAGGCCATTCTATAAGACACCAGTTATCGTCGTATAAATAGTCTTCAATACCTATATCTAATGCCTCTACCTCATTTTTTATACGGTAGAAATCGAAATGATAAATGGTCGCTCCATCATGTGAAAGATATTCGTTGACTAAAGAAAAAGTAGGTGAGGAGACAACATCAGTTGAACCTAACTGCTTCACCAGCTCTTTAATGAGGGTCGTTTTGCCAACACCCATTTCACCATAGAACAATAAAATTTTATCGGAAACCTGGTCGATAAGTTCTTCAGCTATTTGTGAAACTTCTTGTAGTGTGTAGTTCTTGTTCATTTTTAACCGGTCGTTCTGAGGCTCATACGGGCGCCATTTAATTACTCATCTCCATTGAATGATATACATTTTGCACATCATCTTCATCTTCAAGCTTTTCAAGTAATTTTTCAACATCGGCTTGCTGCTCTTCTGAAAGCTTTTTTGTCGAAGTTGGAATACGCTCAAATCCGGAGGAAAGAATTTCAACGTTATTTTCCTCAAAGAAAGATTGGATAGCACCGAATTGCTCAAACGGCGCATAGATTATAATTCCTTCTTCATCATCAAAAATCTCTTCCACATCAAAATCGATCAATTCTAACTCCAATTCCTCCATATCAATCGATATATCTTCTTTTTTCACGGTAAAATTGCAGGTATGATCAAACATAAATACTACTGAACCTGAGGTGCTTAATGTGCCTTCGCATTTATTAAAGGCGGCGCGAACATTTGCCACAGTTCTGTTGTTGTTATCTGTAGCAGTCTCAACTAAGATGGCAATACCATGGGGCGCATAGCCTTCAAATAGTGCTTCTTTATAATTTTCGGTATTTTTATCCGAAGCTTTTTTAATGGCACGTTCAATATTGTCTTTGGGCATATTGGCGGCCTTTGCGTTCTGAATAACGGCTCTCAAACGTGAGTTGGTTTCGGGATTGGGTCCGCCTTCCTTTACGGCCATCACTATATCTTTGCCAATACGGGTAAAAGTTTTAGCCATAGCTGACCAACGCTTCATTTTTCGTGCTTTTCTGAATTCAAAGGCTCTTCCCATACAATAGTATCTGATTACTCGTTAAATTATTCTGTTATTTTTTAGGCTATTAGCTTTTCAAACCTGTAAAACTCCGAGGTTAAACGGTTTTTCTATAGGGGCATGGTTTGCAGCTTCAACCCCCATCGAGATCCATTTTCGAGTTTCTAATGGATCTATCACGGCATCTGTCCAGATGCGAGCTGCTGCATAGTAAGGAGAAACCTGCGAATCATAGCGTGTCTTTATTTTATTGAATAGTTCTTCTTCCTTTTCTTTAGTAATTTCTTCGCCCTTTTTCTTCAAAGCTGCCGTTTCTATCTGTAATAATACTTTTGCCGCCGAATTGCCGCTCATTACTGCCAGTTCAGCACTTGGCCAGGCAACAATCAATTTCGGATCATAGGCCTTTCCGCACATGGCATAATTACCTGCGCCGTACGAATTTCCAATCACAACGGTAAACTTGGGTACCACTGAATTGCTTACAGCGTTCACCATTTTAGCCCCATCCTTAATAATTCCTCCATGTTCTGATTTGCTGCCTACCATAAACCCGGTAACATCTTGCAAAAATACTAGAGGAATTTTCTTTTGGTTGCAATTCGCAATGAAACGTGTTGCCTTATCTGCTGAGTCAGAATAGATCACACCACCAAACTGCATTTCGCTCGGTTTAGTCTTAGCTTTCGTAGTCTTTACAACCTTACGCTGATTGGCAACAATACCCACCGCCCAGCCATCAATGCGTGCATACGCTGTAATAAGAGTCTGGCCATAGCCTGCTTTGTACTCATCGAATTCTGAGTTGTCGACCAAGCGCTTTATAATCTCGTACATATCGTATTGGTCATGTCGCTCTTTCGGCAAGATGCCATAAATTTCCTTTGGGTCTAATTTGGGTGGTAGGGTAGTTATTCGATTGTATCCTGCTTTTTCAAAGTCACCGATCTTTCCTATGATGTTTTGAATGGTAGTAAGCGCATCTTTGTCATCTTTCGCTTTATAGTCAGTAACTCCTGATACTTCGCAATGTGTTGTTGCTCCGCCAAGGGTTTCATTATCAATGGTTTCACCAATAGCAGCTTTTACCAAATAGCTTCCGGCAAGAAAAATACTTCCCGTTTTATCAACGATTAGGGCCTCATCACTCATAATAGGCAAATAAGCACCACCTGCCACACAGCTGCCCATGACTGCTGCGATTTGCGTAATGCCCATACTGCTCATCACGGCATTATTGCGAAAAATGCGTCCAAAATGTTCTTTATCAGGAAAAATTTCATCTTGCATTGGTAAATAAACACCGGCTGAATCTACCAAATAAATAATAGGCAACCGATTTTCAATAGCAATTTCTTGTGCACGTAGATTTTTTTTGCCGGTAATTGGAAACCAGGCACCGGCCTTTACTGTGGCATCGTTGGCAACTACGATGCATTGTTTTCCATGCACATAACCTATCTTTACAACAACACCTCCCGAAGGACAACCTCCATGTTCCTCGTACATGCCGTCTCCGGCAAAGGCCCCTATTTCAATAGATGGATTTTTTTCATCTAGTAAAAAATCAATACGCTCACGGGCAGTCATTTTACCCTTTTCATGGTGCTTATCTATACGTTTTTGTCCGCCACCCAATTTCACTTTGGTTAAGCGCTTGCGTAAATCTGAAACTAGTAATTTATTGTGATCTTCGTTCTTATTGAAGTTGATGTCCATGAAGTAATATGCTATTTTAGAATTGGGCTAAAATACAAAATGCAATACAATTAATTTGTAACAAATTGCCATTAAAACATACGTATATTTTAAAGCATTTCTGTTTTATTATTAGATTTTTTTAACGAAATTGCTTTGCTAAACTACATTTTTGTTCAACCAAATAAAATTATACTATGTCTGACGATTTTGACTTACTGGAAACGAGTTCAAACGAAAAAACCGAAAAAGTTGATGTGAATTGGGGCAAGGCTATCGATAGCATGAAATCAAAGCTTGCACAGGAAGATGACCCGCAAGTACGTCAAAAAATATTAAATGCCACTTTAGATGATGTGGTACACATGGCAGAAAAAGACCGAACTACTTTACTAGATGCCATCAAAGACCTCACTGATTATCAAGATGAAGTAGGGATCATTTTCGAGAAGTTCTCTTCATTGAATGCAGAAGAACAAAAAGTAATTGATGACGCGCAACGTGCATTAGAGCGTGCGAAAGTGAAATTAGATGATGCAGAAAGCAAGCCCGATACATGGTGGAATAACCTTTGGGGAAGAAAAAGTAAGATCAAGAAAGCACAGGAAGAACTCAAAGAAGCTCAAAAGATACGTGATGGCGCCGATAATAAAGCGAAAGCAATGTTTCAGGAGCGTATTGAAAGTGCAGATGTTGAAACCTTATTGAGCGAACTATCTTACAAAAGTCAGGCCGCGGTAACCCGTTTAAAGAATAGGGAATTAGAAATTAAGGAAGTTGAAGACAAATTACAAGATGCAATTGTAGAAGCAACCAAAAATCATTCAAAAGCCTTAGAAAAGAAAAAAGAGGTTGAGACACAATTGGAAGAACAATATGCTTTATTAAAGCAAGCGCGCCAGGAATTAGAGGAAATTGCCGATAAGCAGTCTTCTGAGTATGCAGATGCGGTGGGTAAAGTTACCACAATTGAACAAAAAGTAGAGGAGTTAGAGGGCTTGAAGAATGCGTATACTACATTGGCTGCAAGTAAAGATAGCTTTGTACATAAACATAACTTAACGATTAAAGTATTGACCTCACTCAGAAGTAACTTGCAAACACATCGTGCGAAGTTAAAAAGCGATACTGAAGAGCGTTTGAAATATTATGACGGGTATGTTGTGGCCTTAAAAGCGCGTACAGATCAAGAGTTTGCAGCGATTTTAGAGCATTTAGGGGTGAAAACTGATGAGCTTGTGGGTGAGACACTGGCTGCAATGCATACAGCTTCTGCGAAAGCGAGGCAACAGATGATGGACAATATACCAGTACATGAAAAAATTATGCAAGGGGTGTACAGCAGCTATGCAGAAGCGTTACAGGAAATCAGGGAAAAAGACATCGATATTCAGAAGAACTTTGCTGAGCGCTATGGTATCGATATGAAAGAAATCTTCGAAGATTACTATAAAGCCGATGCCACTGTGCCTACAGGTGACGGTGAACCTTCTGGTAGTGCAGACCCTGAGCCGGGCAGCGACGATCTATTGTCTTAAAATATAGGGCTTCTGGAAAGAAGCGTTTGATTTCTCTAATTTCATTTTCTAAATCATATAATTGATAGTATATGACGATAAATCATATTGTTACACCATTAGATTCTGCAGAATTGGACTCTAAAGAGCATTATGTGTTTTATCACAGAATGGTTGATTTTGCGCTGAAAGAACTCATCGTAAAGATGCAGCAAAATAACTTATGTGATGATCAGGAAATCGTGGTGTTCAAGCAATATATTGACTTGCTTTTATATTCTATTGAAGCCATGCGTATTAAGTATATGTATGATGAAGAAGATAATATGAAAATTGACCTTACGTATTCGGGCTTTCCAAATTACCTCGAATTCAGGTACCTTTTCAACGACTTGGCGCTTAAAGATAATTACATACATAAACTTACCAGCGTCGATGAGCTTCGTAAAGAATTTCTTGATGAATTGCTGCGTAATAAACCCATTTCAAGAGAGAAATTATTTCAAGCGGCTTCGATAATCTATTATACATCAGTAGAGCAAAACTATATTTTCAAACGGTTCGTACAAGGCAAGATCATTACTACAAAAGAAGGAAATGATCAGCAATATATGACGAGTTGGAGCTTTTTTGACGTAGGGCATAACAGGCCATTTATTTGTTATATGTATTTTGATTATAATGGCAGAAATATCGAAAAATATAAGACTAAAATATATGAAGTTTTAAAGGCGGTCGCCGATCGGGAGATGGCCTTAGATACGATGGCTTATACGATTGACAGGCGATTGCCCGATTTATGGCCAAAATATATAAAACGGATTGACCTGGGGCCGTTCCATAATGTCTTTGCGAAAGATGAAAATGAAATCACTCATACCATTTTAGAGAGCATTGCTAAAAAAGAGATTTCGTTAGAATCGTATGCCCTGGCTTTGAAGATAGATGAGGTACGCTCAGTAGCTACTTTTAAAGATGGTGGCTTTTTCACGAACCAGATATTACAAAAATGGGGCAGGGTTGTCAAAAATGACTATATCCTGGCACCACATCGAAGTATTCAATTATTATATAATAAATTACCAGATAAGATTGCGCAACTGACGAAACCTCCGATTCAATTGGCAGATCTGGTCATTGATAAGATTTAAATAGAACAGAGAAGAACCTTAAGATCAACACATATATATGGAGCATAACTCAACATTTCCCATAAAGCAATCAGAATTGGACGTGCTTCGCGATGAAGCCTCTTCCTATTTGAAAAGTGTGCAATGGGAGCAAAGTCAACGTGCGAGGAACCGGGACAAGGACTCAAAAGAAGACTCTATCCTATTATACCTCGCGAGGGCCAAGAATGGCGGTGCCGGTTTGGAAATAACCTCGGTTTCCAAAACCATTTTAGCTTTAAAAAAACGACTGTTGCCTGACTCCGTGGCCATTCCAATTCATTTGAATCATACATTATACGCAGTTCAGGAAGCCATTACCCTTGGAATTTGGATTAAAGACAGTTATTATGATGCATCAGGATTATCAAGTTTAAGCGAACGAAAATCCACACTTGGAAATGCCGGAAAGCGTGAATTTGAAAGCAAAATGCATACAGCCGCTGCATTTATGCTATTTTCAATTGCCTATAATGTGCTATATAATTTACGCGATATTGCATCTGATGACCTGAGCGTGATGAAACAAAAATTTGCAGGCATTCCCGAAGTCTCTTTATTATCACCTTTAAAGGGCATTTCATGCTGCCTGTTCTATTACGATAAATACCTGGCGCATCCTGAAATTGTAAAGACCGATAAAGATGTAGTCGACTTTACGGTAGTCTATTTTGAAGCGCTGATCGATGAAATACAATTACGTAAGAGCTCACTTGAGTATACCGAAACAATTTTAGACAGGACTTACAAACTTGAAAAGTCCGATTTTGCCGTTTCCGGATGGGAAAACGTGTTTAGTGGAACAGCGAAAAGTGTCGAGTTCAATAAAATTCAATTTGAGCAAATCGTTGGTAACCGTGATGCGAAACATTTTGCAAGACGACTGACGGAGCGTATGTTAAGCTACGACTTCACCGCCAAAAAGAATCCTTTTCAGGAATTAGGTGGATTTATGCCGGTGTTTATGGGTTATGGCATTCCCGGTACAGGGAAAAGTATGCTGATTGCCGCAATCGCTACGCGTTTAAAGGAGCATTGTGAGCATTTGGAATTGCCATTTTTGTTTCACCCGATGCCGGATACTTTAATCAGCACGTTTCAAGGAGGTTCTGCTGAAAAAATGGTCGATTGGATGAAACCGCTGCAAGATCCTTCAAAACTTATTTTTGCTCCGATTGACGATGCCGAGAATAATTTGCAGGAACGAACCGCACAAGGCGTTTCAGCAGGTGTCAAGGAAGTTATTGGCGTCTTTCTGCGTTACACTGAAGGTGCTTATGCAGTGAATTATGGTAATAGTTCTATAGGATTGTTTACCAATCTGCCTGAAATGCTGGATAAAGCGGTAATCTCCAGGGTGCAGGGGCGCTTTAAAATTGACGGGGCGCGAAGTGAAAATGATTTCTTAGACCAGGATTACCTATGGTGGAAGAAATTTGAAAAAACAATGCCCGGCTTTGTAAACATGGATGACCCCGAAAATTATAAGTATTTAGATGATCAGATTTTAGCCAAAAATATGGGCGAGATCTTAAAATTAGCCGAAAAACCAACTGAAGAACGGGTTTATGAAGTTTTTGACACTGTTTCAAAACTACATGAGCATGATGATCATACATTTTACGCGAATTTATACAAAGAAATTCAGAAAATATTTCCATTTTTTTCGTCTCGCGACGTACGAAATATTCAATCGGCTATTTCCTTACGGCTTACCGATTTCGATCTGGAGGATGACTGGTTTGAAAATCCGGAATCGTACTTTGCCAAAGATTATGATACGAAATTTAATATGTTACGCGAATTGATGAAAGCAAATATGAAAGGATTGAATTTTGCTGACATCCGACGTCAGGAGGTGGTGCGCTATTTAGATAATGTAGCAACCATAGCAGATACCGACTTCAAGCGTAAGGTAGATATGCGCGTCGATCAATTGAATATTGATTTGGAAGCAAGAAGACAATTTGAAACGAATGACTAGCTAAAGAATGCAAAAGCTTAAAACAGCCAATTTATATAGAAGTGAACTAATACCTGTAAGTGGTAAATTGGTAGAGCGCTATAATGAGTGCCTGGTTCAGCTTGGTTTTAAGCAAACTGAACTAAAATCGTTTTCAATAGACGGTTTAGGCTGGAGTCCCGAAATAGCGGAAGAAAAAGACGATTTGCACTATCTGAATCATGGAGAGGCGAATCAGCATGGCATTATAATTACGCCCTTGCAAAGAGGAAAACCGGTTTATGTACCTTTTCATTCCTTTGACAGAGATATGCTACAACTTATCTTTACAACCTATGGTCCCCAAATTTCAGACATAACAAAAGACAGTGCCATATGCATAGATTTCGACCAGGATATCGCAGCTTTTTATGAACCGCTAGATGTGCTAAAATACGATGAAGTACAGATCAGTTTCCATTTCATTAACGATCTAAGCGCTGCTAAGAAAGAGCAGGAAAGATTGATCACCACCTTCTCAGAAGGGAATAATTTCATTAATGAGGCTATTCATAAACAATTATTGGCTTCCGCAAAAAAATATGGAGATCTCAGAAATAGGCAATTATATCTGGAACCCATACAATTTAAAGCTGTTTCATTTTACACCCGCGCCTTTGGAGGTATTTATGTGCTTCGTGATTTTATCTCAACGATTGTAGTATTTGAAAATGAGAAATTCTACAAAGAAGCTATCAAAGATACTTATCATGATGTGTTGATTTATCATATTTCGCAACCTGAACTTATTGTAAAACTGCGCGACCACGTGATCATCGAATGTGAACTTAAGGAAGTGGTTTCCACAAAACGGTATGAGCGAATAAAAAAATTCGAACTCACCAACCAGTTAAAAGAGACGTCGCATCCTATAAAAGAGATACTCGATAATAAAATTTTGTTTAAAAGCTACCTTAGTAAAATTGACATTAAAGCATTAAAAAAAGTGAATGGTGTTGAGATCTATCTGGAGCGTTTGGAACGCAGCAATGCATTTAAAATAAAAGATTTGGTCGATCAGAATTTTTACCACGCGCTGCATCAGCCACACTCATCATTGAATGCCAAACATCAAGACCTGATCTGGCAGTTATTGGTAAATGTAGCTCCAAAAGACGTACTGTTTCTGTACTGGTACGATAAAGAAGAATTTTATAAACAGTTCAAAACCTGGGATGAATCAATGAAAGATTGGGTGATTGAAACCATCCAGCAAAATATTTAAAACTATACACGAATTTGGTATCAAAAATACCAACTTAAAAACATAACAAATGACACTAGAATTAATAGTATTTATAGCCGCCATTCTTTTCGGAGCACTGCTTTATTGGCGTGAGTCCCAAGGCAATAAGTTGTATCGATTTTTTAATAAGTTGATGTATTCCAAAGAGTTACAAATGAAACCCGAAGACAAAAAGGGTTTTGTGCACCAACAGAGCTTTTTATTAAGACTTGTCTTTATTACGTTTTTATTCCTTATTGGGATTGTGGTTGCCAGATTCTTAATTCCGATAGATTTAGCCACTATTTCCTTATTTGCCTCGATGATAGCAGGCACCGTATTGGGAACCTATCTGGCCGGATTTATCTTCAAGTCATCTGAGGTTATCGATGAAAAATCTGACTCTTTTGAGGATGTTGTTCAAGATACAATTGAAAAAGGAAAAGATTTCATTGAAGACCTAAAAACAAAGAGTGAAGCACCTGAAGAAATCGAGGTAAAGACTTCTGATACTATCGAAGAAGCACCCGAAGAACCCAAGAAAAGCGCCAGGGATCGATTGAAAGATAAAGGATACTTACAATAGAAATTATGATAAAAGAATATTGGCAAAAAGGAACAAAACAAAAAGTCATCACAAGTATACTAGTTATAACTGCGCTGCTCTTGCTTTTTATACTGCGTGATGATTATCAACCTGCTATTTTATTTTTAAGGAAGTATGTTTTTATCATTCTTTTAAGTCTGTTAGTTTTATTTCTGGCACTTAGAAAATTCAGAAAAACAGCCAGTACCGGTGGACGTTTAGTCATGTTATTGGTATTGGTATTATTTTTCGGACTATTATATGTTGTTGGATGGCATTTCAAAATGTACGACTACATGAAAACATACAATGTCTTCAACCATCTTAACAAAATAGAGATCAATGAGTTGCCATTAACCCAAAATGAACGTATTCAACCCTTGAGAAATATTTTTTCTATGGCAAATGAATCGGTCGGCGAAACGAAAGACGTTTCACTACCACATTTGGTACGGGTCGACGGGATTAATAAGTGGACGATGGCTATTCAACCTACAGAAAAGTATATCTGGCAGCGTATAACAGACAATACCGAAGAAGTTTTTTCAGTATCAAGCACGACACCTTTTCCGAGGTTTTCCAGTGAAAACCGTATTGAAGTAACCTTTTCTATCGGTGAGTCACTAAAATTCAGCCGAAACACTTATAATGCTGTTGTACAACGACTGAATCCCTGGCAATACCTAACTACAGAGCCTGGCGACGTCTATTATATGAAGAATGATTCGGGCGCATGGGTCCAAGTGGTAAGTCTTATTAAATGGAAAGGTTTCCTTTTTCCATATCCAACTTTTGGAGGTGTGGTGGTCATAGAAAAAGGTGAACATGATTTTAACGATTATTTAGAGCGCATCTTTATCGGAAAGGGAACGTATATTTCGCCCAAAGAAATGGTGAACTATCCTTATTTAACAAAGCAGAATACTCTTTCAGAAAAAGTATCTCGTTTACAGGCCAAATCATTAAAGTTTTTAGGAGGCTTTAGTGATCCATTGCCCTGGAATATGGAAACTGCTGTCAAGATACCAGACCTTCCCGATGACCAGAATCAGCAACCTTTCGTAACAGATTTTGACTTCTCTCATCTTGATATAGAAGCCTACAGCGGGCTCTACCATTGGTTTGGTTTAGAGCCTGTAGGAGACGAGCGTACCAGCTTAACCTATAGTGTGTTTGTACCGGCCGATGGAACCGACAAGCTATTTTACTATGATCATGCAACGAAGAGAGAAGGCTATGCAGGCGTTTCTGCGATGCCTCTAAAGGTCATAGAATCGCGTAAAGAGTTTGATTGGTCTGTGAATAAACCTGTGGAATTTAGACCATATATTAAGGACATTGCGGGAAGAAAGCGGATGTTCTTTTTAGGGACTATTTCAGCCGTAAAGCAGGATTCAGAAAAGTTTGATGGCTCAGCCACGCCCGATTTGGCACTCATTGATAGTGAATATAGGGATGTCGTTTGGATCGATGCCAAGCATCCCAGTAAATGGAATAAAGCTGTATACGACCAGCTCAATGAAGCCTGGCGCGCCAGTGAGGGTATAGAATTTTATTATACGCAAGAATCAGTCTTACTGCAAGATGCGAATAGAATTTTAGACTCCATTGATGCTATCGAGAAACCTTCTAAGAATAACGTCGAAATAGAGAAACTACAAAAGAAAATTGATTCGTTAAAAGGAATTGAATCAAATTCTAATCATTAGGCCTAGAAATTTTCAATAATTTCTTCGACCTTTCTTTCAATTTCTTTATGACGTTCTTTTTTGTCTAATTTATATGCTTCATTGGCACGTTCGGTACAGTCTTTTATAGCACAGGTTTCGCAGGTGACCCCCACTTTTTTGGTAATAATGGATGGATCATTTAAAAAACGAATATGCTTCTTTAAGTTCGGTGAGACCAGCATCCCTAATGAAACACTTCTGTTGATGTCTTTCTTGAACGGATCTGATGTTGCTGAAGAAAACACGAAGTATTGATTATTACTTTGTGGATAATCAGAAATTTGGGCGTCGAACACATGATGCTGATCTTCAGCAGCTTCCAAGGTAGTTAAGGTGCGCAATGAGACCCAGCGTCGGCAATAATGTTCTTGCAATTCTGTAGCATGCGGAGCTTGCTGCTGCGTAATATGTAATTCTTTACTTAGTCTAAAGGTATCGCTACCCGTCTTGTGCGAGAAACGCAAAAAGAAGAGGTTTTTAAAATGAAAGTGCTTCGGCAGAATATTGGTCAGACGTTGATAAAAAGTCTCAGGTGAGCTGGTAAACTTTTTCATCAGCGAGAGAAACGAAGATTCATCCCATGTTTCCTTTTGAAAGAATTTCTTCAATTCTTTTACTAGTCTATCCTTGGGGATTAAAAGTGCACCCGCAAAATAAGAGGCCAGAAAATTATTTAAGACCTGGTCAAAACCTTCAAATTTTATCCATGGAAACGTGTATAAGCGATCCTCGATACCCATATAATTATACGCTAATTCCTTCGCATAAATAAATCGTTTCTGTGATTCATCTATCTGCTTACTTATTAATAAGGTTTTCTTTTTCGGAATGTAGATGGAGCGTAATTCATTGAGATTATCATGCTTCGACAGCTCCTTGGTATTAATGGTATAATGATATTCTTCGGTCAAAATTTCTTCCAATTCTTTGGTTGAAACTTTTTTAGAAAGATCTATGTGATAGGCTTTCGAAAATGTCTCCACAGCAGTTTCTACGGCATCAAAATAATTGTTTTGGGTTTCCTGATAGGAGCGGAGTGCTGCCAGAAAAAAACTTTCGCGCGAAAAACTATAATGCTGTGCAATTTTGATTATGGTGCTTATAAAAGCATTTACTTTAACCGGGGCATTTGCAATGATGTCTATAAGATGACTCTCCTTAATACCAAATACTTCTAGTGGAATTTCCTTAAGTATTTTAGATTGTAGAATTTCACCTATCGGCGCCAGGTTCTTATCTAATTTTAAGGATACCAAATGATCATAAGGAACCTCCAAAGCTTCTGATAGCACCACTATTTTATCGGTTTTGGGATATTTCTTTCCCTTTTCTATTTCATTCAAATAAGATTTTGATAAGCCTGTCAATTTTGACAATCCGAAAAGAGAAAGGTTCCTTTCTGTTCGTATCTGCTTGATTTTCAAACCAAAAATTAATCGAATGTATTCTTCTTCAATGGCCATTACGTATATTTTTCTGCTTGCGAAAATACAAAAAATAATAAAATTTAAAAATTTAGCGAACGTTCGCTTGTTTTGTAACGTTTTTTAATTTATGTTTGTTGCGTAATCAAAAAAAATTGTCATGATTTTAAATGAAGTCCTCCTCCGTAATGTAGAAATCAAAAGTCCAGATGCTTCTAAATTTCAAGAAGTATTGACAGATGAAGCATTACAATTTTTAGTGAGTCTACACGAACGCTTTAACAACAAGAGATTAGAACTATTAGAAAAACGCATGCAACAGCAGCGATTATTTGACAAAGGTTTCTTACCTACTTTTCCCAAAGAAACAAGTGAGATTAGAGAAGGTGACTGGGTAGCAGCACCGCTTCCAAAAGATCTACTGGACCGTAGAGTAGAAATTACGGGCCCAACAGATCGTAAGATGGTGATCAATGCCCTGAACTCTGGCGCCCGAATGTTTATGGCTGATTTTGAAGACAGCAATTCGCCGACATTCAGTAATATGATGGAAGGGCAAATCAACCTCAGAGATGCAGTCAAAAAAACAATCACTTTTGAAAACGCTGCCAAAGGAAAAACATATAAACTAAATGAGTCCATTGCCACGCTGCTAGTGCGTCCGAGAGGATTACACCTGAATGAGAAGCATTTGTTAGTGACGGGTGTAGAGATGAGCGGGTCATTGGTAGACTTCGGACTCTATTTCTTTCATAACGTAAAGCAATTACTGAGGAATGGCAGCGGTCCTTATTTTTATTTACCCAAACTGGAGCATTATCTGGAAGCCCGCTGGTGGAATGAAGTGTTTGTCTTTGCCCAGGAATATCTCAACATACCACAGCAAACAATAAAAGCAACGGTATTGATCGAAACAATTACGGCCAGTTTTCAGTTGGATGAGATTATCTATGAGTTGAGAGATCATATGGCCGGATTAAATTGCGGTCGATGGGATTACATTTTCTCATACATCAAAAAACTAAAGAACCATAAAGACTTTTTTGTGCCAGATCGTGATCAAGTGACAATGGCGACACCTTTTATGGAAGCCTATTCATTGCGGGTAATTCAACGATGTCACAAAAGAGGTGTACACGCCATGGGTGGTATGGCCGCACAAATACCAATAAAAAATGATGAAGAAGCGAACAGAAAAGCCTTTGAAAAAATAAGAAATGGAAAAGAACGCGAAGTAAAGAATGGACATGATGGAACTTGGGTAGCACATCCGGGTTTAGTTGCCCTGGCAACCGAAGTTTTTGACACCTATATGCCCGCTAAAAACCAAATTCATATAAAAAGAACAGATGTTAACATTACAGAAGAACAACTGGTCGAGCAGCCGCAAGGAACAGTGACTGAAGCCGGCATAAGAGAAAATATTAATGTGGGCATACTTTACATCGAATCCTGGCTGATGGGCAAAGGTGCTGCTGCACTTTACAATCTTATGGAAGATGCTGCCACTGCCGAAATTTCAAGAACACAAGTCTGGCTATGGCTACACCATAGCGCCAAACTGGAAAATGATGAAGTTTTTACCATCGAAAAATATGTGCGACTGCAAGAACAGGAACTTGATAAGATCAAGCAGCTGGTAGGCGAGGAGCGCTATAGGAAGGGAAAATTTGACCTTGCTGTGGAGTTGTTCGATAAATTGGTATTGTCAGAAGAGTATCAGGAATTTTTAACCTTAGAAGCGTATAACTATCTATAAAAAAAACCACCCCAAAACCGCGAAATTAAAGGGTGATTTAATCAATGTAAATTAATACATATCAAAACTATGAAAAATTTAGGACAAGGAACTTACAGTTCTGCACTAGAAAAAGTTAAAGACCTTAAAGAAAGGTACGGAAGTACCTGGAATGCCATTGCCCCAAAAAGTGCGGCAAGAATGACCATTCAGAACCGCTTTAAATCGGGTCTGGACATTGCAAAATATACAGCGGCTATTATGAGAAGAGAAATGGCCGAATATGATGTAGATCCTTCGAATTACACTCAATCATTAGGGTGCTGGCATGGATTTATTGCACAACAAAAAATGATT
>JAAUYH010001265.1_pt1 | contig 19518 bp, 19 predicted proteins | sample 7278061 | NCBI WGS metagenome assembly JAAUYH01 (sample SAMN14350203, study PRJNA611818) | marine sediment metagenome | isolation source: surface marine sediment (0.6m) | place: French Polynesia: Moorea | collected 2018-08 | reverse complement strand
TGTCACGACAATCTGACGACCGAACTGCCTTTCTTGGCATTTCGCTACTGCACGATTCTGTAACGCCTTATCTCAACCCTACCTGCTTCGAAACGATAAATCACGAGGCTGCGAAGAACAATTTCAAATTCAACGGTACCGTCCGTCGCTAGGTTTACGTTCAATAGATTCAATGACAACCTCGAATTCTCCGCTCGATCCCATTTTTCACATCATGACATTCACCAGCTGTTTCGTTCCAAGTATTGCAGTCAATCAGCAAACATCTACCTCACGGCCATCAAAATCGAGATTGATTGGATATACTCTTGCTCCGGAGCGATCGAGCATGCCAAATTCCAGAGACAACAAGAAAGCTTCGATGCCCACTCATCGAGTACTTCGTTTCAACATCATAGATTCTAAACAGCCATCATCTACCACAAGGCATCGATCCATCCCAATACTCGGGTATTATCTTGAAGAATGGCTTGGGATTAGTACCATGTTAGCTGAGAAGCGCGAACGCTTCGGTCCTATTTACTCGTCTAATTACTTTATCCATGAGTGGACGTACGTTTCCGACTACGATGCCATTGTGGAAGCGCTTCGCGATGAGGAAGTGTTCCGAACCAAAGACGCTTTCGATTCGCTAGACCCAATGTTCGGGAAAGATAACGTGGTAGTGAGCGACTTTGACGTGCACCGAAAAGGGTGCAATAGGCTCACGCCAGTATTTGCACCCGCCCTACTCCCCCAGTACATGGGATACATTAACAACCGTACGTGCAATACCTGAGAATGTGTGTTCAAGCGTCACTCTGCTGGTGAGAAAATCAAGTTGGAGTCGGCATTTCGCGAGAATTATGTATCGATTATTGTAGAGATGAAGACGGGCATCGATATGAATGGTAAGGATGCGAAACATATCCGGGAGATATTTGAGAAATTTCTCATTTCGTTCTTTAGTCCCCGATTCGGTCCACTTTGGGATGCAGGCTGCAAATCGTGTGATGCATTGATGGACATGATAGCGGAGGTGGTAAAGAAGAACTTGCGAGAACGACGCGAGAAGATCAATAAATTGCGCGAATATGGCGACAGAATCATGAGAATTAGCGTGAAGGAAGCAGCCGTTGGAAATGTGGACATTCTGTTGGTATTGATTGCCGAGTGGTCATTAAGTACAGAACCTGTTGCGGCGATTGCCGAAGAGGTGGTGAAATCACTGTGCTACATCATATTGATGGTGTGGTTAACAGCATACAGCGCATCTGCAGCGACGAGTACATGCATAAGCTTCGAGCTTGGACTCGACGATTGTACCTTTAAACGACTCGTAGCCGAACAAGACGTGATTGTTGTCGCAGAAGACGGCGTCAAGAACATGGCATACCAATAGGTGATCGATAAAATGCCATTGCTTGATTCTTACATAATGGAAATCCTGAGAGCTAGACCACCATTGACGGTGCTCGGGAGAAAGATGACTAAAGATATCGAAATGCTGGGGCATTACGTTCCCAGGGGTACGCCAGTGTTCTTGTACGGTACTGGGGTCCATCTCGATCCGGCGTTATATCCAGATCCTCACAAAATCGTTGGCGATCGTTTTGTGAAAGAGGAGGGCAAGCCGAAACCTCCGGCCATTCTCTCGTTCGGTGCGCTAGGCTCGCCACACTATTGTATGGGTACCGCCGCTTAGGCGAAGGCGAAGATGAAAACCACATTGGGAACGTTGCTGCAGGAATACTCAAAAACTCGGAGTAGTCAACAAGCGACAGAGCAGAAAATATCGAAGCGCATCGGAAATGTCGCCCAAGTCAGGAGTTGAACATGAATTATTTGAGAGACGAGTTCACTAAGTCTGACCTTCTCGTATGCCATAGACCGGAACATCATAACGCCACATCCAGCACTTCAAAACTTCCATTCTCATTCCTTGGCATTATCTGTCATAGGTAGGGAATGACTGTCTCATTCAGAATATTGCGTTCGTATTCTCCTCGGAATCAATTACTCGACTATAGGCGAAGCGAGAGTAAATAAATCCTCCTTGCCTACGCAACAGAATAAATATGAATTACTTGAAATACTAGCCAGGAAAGGAAATCTTCCGAAATCGATCGGCTCTTACAGCATCTGCCTTTTAGCACGCTGCGGTAGGTTTTGATGTATTGAATTTTTGTCCTGATGTTCCTTCCTCGAACACGTTGATTTAGCTGAAACAGGTCGAACTACTCATTGAATAACTTGCAGTTGGCATGATTAAATAACTGGGCACAAGTATCGGGGAAGAATCAAATATTCTTATTCGGGTGCTTCTTTCGAATAAATACGTAACTCACTTGAAATATTCCAGTATATTTCAAAAACAACGTATTCGAAGTCTGCAACCGAGACCGCTCGGCTAAATTCAAGTACTGTACTTAAGTTGCTAATAATTTAGTCCTGAACTGCTGAATACGATTTAATTCAGGGTAGTCATATCTCTACAACGCTTGAAACGGGATGCGAGCATCAGCTCAAACATCTCGACCGCCCCAGTTTAGTTCCGAATAAAATACAAGTACAGCTACAATAACACTATCTACACAACGGGAGGATTCTGCGGGACACAAGCGCTCTGCGGACCGGTGTAGGTGTTGGCGGCCTCGAAGCGGTGGGCGTCGTAGCCGCACTCGTTGCCCTCACACCTGAACACGATGACGCGATCGATCGCGAACTGGGTGGAACGGCCGGCGAGTCTGACGGAGTACCACTTGCCGGCTTCCAGCCAGCCGGTGACGATGGCATGGCCGTCGAAGTCCTTGGTGCGGCCGCCGGTGTTCCACTCGTTGAGGCCATGGTTCTGGTAGACCTTGAACCAGGCGTGGTTGTCGGCCCATTCGCCGTGGAGCTGGTCGGCGGGGGTGGGCCCCGCGATGGGGACGACGGTGACGCCGTCCTTGGTCATGGCGGCGCCGGACTCGGGGAGGGCCATCCAGCAGTCGTTGTGCTCGGTCCAGTGGGGCGCGGCGCTGCGCAGGACGACGCGGTAGACGCCGGGCGTGTTGACCTGGAAGAAGTATGACTTGATGCGCGCGTCCTTGAACGACGCGGGCTTCCACTCCGTGCCCCCGAACGAGCTCCACGGCTTGTACGACAGCGCGCCCGAGCCCAGCCACCCCGGCGGCGCCTCCACGTGCTCCCAGCCCCCGCCCGGCCCCCGCTGCTCCGCGTCCATATAGATGAAGTCGTACGCGTCCGGCGCGTACACCGTGCACGCCGCCGCCGCCGCCGCCAGCACCGCCCCAATCACCAGTGTCGTGCTTCTCATCTTGTTCGTTTGTTCGTCCGCGTGTTGCGCACCGCACGCAACGCGCGCCCGTTAAGTATCCCCCATCGCGCCGGCCCATCCACCACACGCGATGGAAAACCGGCGTGCTTGCTCGCTAAGGGCCGTCCTTGAATTTTGGGCCCGCTTTTCTGTCGCCCCATTCTTTCAGGTGCAACTCTCGCAAAGTCTTTTCTTTCGCACTTACTCTCGCCGGGGCACCTCAGGCCCTTCGACCTGAATTGCGTACAATCTCATCTCGTCTCGCCACTACTTTCAGCTGAGCGTTGGCCTCGAGCTAGGTGCTATCTCGAACAATTCACATACTATTTTCTGTTCTCTACCTTAAGATTACGGACATATGGCTTGAGTGACATGTGAACATTCCGCACCTTGCTTTTTACCGTACTCGATTGTCGTTCTACTACTTCAGTATAACTACATGGAGCATTTTTATGTTTCCTACTGACACCATATTCGATGAGACCAGTTAGCGCTACCTCTTCCCGTACGTCGCACCTGTCCTTCCGCTATGCCCAAATAAATATAAGTTAATCACATGAAGCGCTCATTGGCCGCGCGCTACCGACCGTCGTTTTGGCGATGGTGACTTCACCCCTTTGTCTGCTACCAAATCTTTCCTATCACCAAACCTGCTCTTTCGTTTCCGTTTCGAGGCAGGAGCAGTAGGTGGAGCCACTGCTGCCTCCACCGTCGAAGCCAGCACAGGAGCCGCCGGTACTGACCTCGGCCTCTCACGTGATTTCCGTTCACGCTCCGAAGAAGACGACGTATCACTGCTGCTGCTCTGCCGGCATCGATATCTCGGCACCGAACGTGACGAGTCTACCGAACTCTCTCTGCTCCTTTCATGTCGACTTCGTTTTCGATAAGATTTCGACCTGGAGCCTGACCTTCTCCTTGGCCTAGACCTCGGTCGATCCCGAGATTTCGACTCCTTCCTCGAATTCTTAGATTTCCGCTGTCGTTCTTTCAGTTTCCTAATACGTACCTCTAATTCCCGACGCTGCTCGTCCACTGAAATCCGCAACTTCCGCCCGTCTCTTGCCTCCTCCCGCGACTTGGACCTCGAGCGAGATTTTCTCTGTCGTCGCTTAAGCTTCCGAATACGCGCTTCGAGTTCTCTGCGCTGCGACTCGGGCGACATTTCCCGGTATCGCTCTTTCGGCGACCTCGAGCGCGAACGGTCCCATCGTCCACGACGTCTCGGAGGCGTCTCCGAGCGACTACTGGACTCACTTCTCGCCCGCGATCTAGAGTGTCGCGACACAGGTTCACGACTTCGAGAACGGAAACGCGAACGTTTCCGAGGAGGCGAGCGCTGCGAAACTTCCGGTGTACTCGACCGAGATTCCGATGGTGAAAGCGACGGCGTTCGTTCACGTCGTTTCGCCCTCAACATACTCAGTTCTACACGTCTGCGCAACGTAGCCGGCGATTCCTTACGCCGACGGGGCGACCTACTTCTCGAGCGAGTTCCTTTCGCTTTGTACTCTCGCTCTCGTGGCGATCTGGAGCGATGCCTCGAAGACCGCTTCACCTCGCGGGAACGTACACTCGAGCGTGACCTATGTGCCCTCTCTTCTCGGGTGGGGGACGGAGAATGCCGGCTTGACCGCTCACGACGAGATGGAGAAGGCGAACGATACTCCATTGAACGTCTTTCTTCCTCGGGTGGTGAAAGCGAGCAATTTCTACCAGACCACTTTGCGTCGCGCGGCGGTGGGGATGGTGAGCGCATTCGCCTCTCATGAGATGGAGAACGAGAGCGATCTCGAACAACCCTTTCCGGTGGTGATAGAGTTCGTTCCCTCGAGGAAGGCGCGTTCCTAGACGGAACCACCGGCGGCAATCCAGCACGTCTGCGATGTACCTCATCAAGCTCCTGCGCCAACCTATGCTCCCTCGATTCATCTGGTACATTCGATGTTAAACCGGCACGCCGCCGATGCACGTCTTCGAGATTTTGCGGGATGCGCTGAGGCGGGACCGGGGGATCAAATTCCTGTTGTCGGAGCCATTCAGCCGTCGGGTTCGGAATGTCGCGTTTCGCACGCCGGCCCATCACCAGCGATTCCGGCTGCTGTTGAGCCGGCGGTGGTGGCGGTGGTGGCGGAGGACTTTCCCTCATCTGCGTCGCCTGCGCCTGCTTCCGTTCCAACGACTCGATGCCGGAGGACGACGATAGGGAGGAGGAAGACAACGAGGAAGAAGACTCCGAGTCAGCAGAATCAATGCCGGGAAGGGGTTGCACTTTGGATTTCTCCTCTTCCTTCTTCTCCACTGCCTCCTCCTCCACCGGCGCGTCGTCCTCGTCCTTCTTCATCCGCTTGAACGCGGAACCCTCCTCATACTCGTCCGGCACACGCAGCGCCTTCTTCAGCACCTCAGCACGGTCCACCTGCGTCGTCGCCTCCGCCGCGGGCTTCTCTTCGGGTGCGGTCAACTCCTGCAACAAGCGCTGGCGCAGTTGGTCGAGCTCGACGTCGATGTCCGCAGGCTTCACGCCCCGGCTCTCCAGCTCTATCTCGTGCTTCGCCACCTCCACCTCCACACGGCGTCTCGCCTCGCGTTGCTTCGCCGCCGCGTCCGGCGCGCGTTTCGGGCGCACGGTCGCGCCCGGCCGCGGCGCATAGCTCCTGGGGCGGCGTATGGCCGCGGTGTTGCGCTGCACGTGCGCACTCGTGCCGGTCCCACGTGCGGTGGGCAAACCCACCCCATTGTACATGCTCGGCGCGGGATGCGCTACCAAGCGCGGTCGGGCATGTCCGAGCGGGTGACGGTGAAATTTGATCCAGGTCGCCCGACAAGTTGGAAATTAATGTTCGCCACGTGTACACGTGCGTAGCAAACACCACCCCATTCATCGGTCGCACGGTTCTCAGCGAGCACATCGCGTGCGGTACAGTACCACAAGGCTAGAGCGACATGATGCATCGATCGGCGCTGCATGCGGCGCGCATGGCGCGGCGCGGGCTGCACACGACGCGCGCGGCGAGCGGGGGCACGGCGCCGTGGGGGACGCAGGTGAACGAGCCGGGGGGGCGGCTGTTCGGGGAGAAGGTGCGGGCGCCGGGCGAGCGGCGCGTGCCGTTCGACTGGGAGCTGCCCTACCTGGGCACGCTGGGGCTGTCGGCGGTGATCCTGTACTTCGGGCTGGGTGCGCGCCCGAACCGCGACGTGAACGTAAGTCAGCGCGCGCGCGCGGCCGCGGCGTATCGTTCCACTAACGGCGACTGGCGCAGGTGTGGGCGCGTGAGGAGGCGCTGGAGCGCGCGGCGAAGAAGGCTGCGGGCGAGGAATAAAGCGTTCACACGACGAACTTTTAACGTGACTGTTATGTACCCCTATCACGACGGCGCGCGCGTGGTCGACGATTATCTATCCCCCAGTTGTTTCAGCTCTTCCTGCAACTCCGCGATATGGCCATTAATCTTAAGGATGTCGGGGTGCTTCGCGAGCGCGGCCTCGAGTTGTTTTTTCGGCGCTACGCGTCGTGGGTTAGTAGAGAATTTCGCGTTCGTGCGTACAGAAGTGGTACATACCGCGGACTTTCTTCGCCAGCTTGGTGGCGTCGTTCACAATGCGCTCCTTAAAGTCCTGCAGCCCCACCAGCACCTCGTGGATCTCCGCTGCGCGCATAGCTTTCTCGTCCAGCACCTCCTCATCGGGGGTCTCCTTTTCCGCCGCTAGGCAGAGCGTGGCTGGCGCCTTCGCGCGACGCGTCCGCGCGTGCCGTGTGCATACGTGCGGCGTGGGACATGTGTGGGAGAATAGTTGTACGCCGCCCAGACTGCTCGTGAACGCACTCAGCACCATGTTGCGTGTGGTTGGCGATGCGGGCACGGCCTGGAACGCGCGGCGGTAGCGGAGATCGATAGGTCGAGATAGTTGGGAAAGAGGTGAGGTGAAAACAGGTCAGATTTATTGTGTTTGCTGTATATCGCGCGTATGTATGCTGTATTTCGTTTCGCCATGAGCAAGTGCGAGTGCTCGAGACAGGCGCCGCATTGAAATCATTGATCAATCGTCAATCTACAGTAACATTCCAGTAATCGCGGTACGGCACGAGGTACAGTTAGGAGGGTGTCTACAACAGGAGAAATGGCCGCGGCACAGGCGGTGTGGGTGAGAAAGTGGACAAGGCAGGGGCCGTGCATTCGAGGGACGAAGGGAGTATTGAAGAGATGTGGCTCAGGTAAAATGGAAGGGACCAGAACGGCGCTACGCGTGGTGTGGCCCACATCGACGGCGGCGCGCGGTCGAATGAGCTTGCATGTTTCTACAAGTCGACGCGGGGTTGAGGTGAAGGAATATCGCCAGCGCGGAAGATAATTTGGGACAACGGTGCAGAACCGCCGACAACCAATGAAATATGCGCGTGCGCCTTACAGGTGCCGTTACTGCGCCTCGCTTCCGTAACGGCATAGTCCTGCTCATCCTCCAACCCCATTTATACGACTCACACTCCCGAGCCTGCGGCGCCGAAATCCCGCCACCTCGCTGCGTAGCCGCACCCACACTGCACCTCGCCTATCGCTCGGTTCCTAAACCAGCGATGAACAACACGCTTGACCTGTCCTCCATGCTCGACGCCGCCTCCGGCTCCACCCCCGAATTAACCGTCACCGATCCCTTCACCGACGACTTCCCCACGCCCACCGCCGCCAACGATGCCACCGCGCTCGACACTCTGGACCCCTCCCTGATGGCGTGGCCGATGTTGGATATGGAAACATCCAACCACTCCAACATCACCGATTCCTCCGCGAGAACCACACCCACTACTATCGTTAAGACCGAATCTGCAGCGGACACCAGGTCGTCTTCGAGTCGAAGCGAATCCGTCCGACAACGACAACCTGTCGCGAAGCAGCCGGGGTCTTCGTCCACAACCGAGCAGGACAAGGCGAAGGAGAAGCTGGCGCAGAGAAAGCTGCGCAACAAGGAGAGCGCGAGAAGGTATCGTGAGAAGCAGGTCGCAAGAAGAAGGCAGCTGGAAAACTTCACGCGCACACTGGCTGAACAGAATCGCGAACTGGAAGCGCTGCACGACCGCTTACTAGCCCTAACCTGCGAGAGAAGACTCGTCGCAGGGAACAGTACACCCACACCTGCTCACTTTGCTCAAGTACCCGTGCAGAACCGCTCCGCGCTGCCCCTGCAGTGAGCATGCGCACGCAGTGCCGCGCGACTTACTCTCCTAACTTAACGAACGTAGGCAAGTTGCAACGTCGTTTCTTTTACTTTTTCTAAACTGACATTAAAGCGCTGTTTATGTGTGTTCGTGTTAGCTCCTCACCTTCTCCACTACGAATTCGTCCTAGAGCATTGTTGGATGCATTATTGTTGCTTGCATCGAACCAACTAACATAGCAATCGACAAATTTCAACAGCAAGACAAGCCTCAAGTGCGAGTCATCACCAGCACCCGACATTCGCTCTCGAACTATCGTACAGTTTTCGTGTTGAGCTGTACAGTACTGTACAGTACAGCGTGCAGCACCCCCACTCATCTTACAGTAATGCGATGCACACGTGTGTTGAATTACACGAACTTTTGATGTGCTGTACTGTATACAGTATTACTGTATATGTGGTATTTGTGTGAAGTTAGAAAAATGATGGATCAATTTGAGTGCTACGAATTTGCAATTTGGAAATTAGGTTTTAATTTTGATTCTGTAAAAGAGACTTCACGTACTGTCCCTACACTGGTTGTCGAGGGTGCGCAAGAAGAGTGTGCAGCAATCCCACGAATTCACTATTGACTACAACCGTGTGTGCAGTGCGATACTTGTCCAGTGATAGGCAGGAGACATGTGGCTGTAAGAGGGGGGCAATATATTAAAAAATGGAAAGTAGAAAACAGAAAGAAAATTTCCGTCGGTAAGGTGCTTCGCCCAGCGGGCTGGCCGAAACCTGTCTTGAAGCGCCAGAATTCTATGATTTTCCAGGGCAAATATTTGGTTAGTCGCGAACAGCGAGTCCGCTCGGTGTACATGGTAACAGCGAATATTTGAATTACCGGCGATTATGAGCTTTTATCAATTAAAACGAAATTTTGGTGTGGATTTGATAGTGAACAGCCGTACTCGTCAAGAATATCAAGTGTATTTCATGTTCGCAGGATATGGTTCGAATCTCGTTTTGCTTGCCTGTCATACTTGATCGAAAGGCAAAACCATGAGAAAATCTCTAGTAAAAACGGACCGAGGATGACAATTGCTTCGAATTGTCTTACCCAAAGTTGGGAGCTACAGTAGTTTCGCGATGGGAAGAAAAGAAATGGCGGAGTATCAGGAAAAATGCGCCCGCGTTCGTGAGCAAGTTCGGGCAGAGCTCAGCGAAGAGGAATTCGAAGAGTACTGCAAACTCCTGCGTGTACGAACGGACGAGGAAGATGAGATATTATTCGAAAGTGCGAATCGGAAACGCGAAAGGCTGAGACGTGAAGCGACACCACGAAAACGGAAACCCGAACAGGACCAGGTTAAAAAATGTGAGCATGCAATTCCAATCTCGAGTCCGAAACAGCATTCTTACTAACCTGTTATCAGCTTTGTTGAATTGGGGCGAGGGAAGAGGTATGGGGACGAACGGCAACGGTGAGATCCATAACGCTGGAAGCTTGGTGTATGATTCTAGTCCAAGTGTTGCCAACAATATTGAAGGTTCTAAAGAAAACCAAGGTGAAGAGTTTGAAACACGGAGGAAACTGGCATTCACGCTCTTCGACGACAAAGAAAACCGGGAAAATCAGAGTCGGACAAGAACGATTGCTACGAAGAGAAAAACAGAACCAAGTGTCGAGGAAGTCGTCCGTCAAGTGATTGAACCGTTACTACCAAAGAGTGAACGATTGCGCCATATTTATGAGCTGTTGAAAGACGAACTGAAGGAAATCAGTCGTAGAAACAGGCCAGCCCTTCGTATGAGGAACTAGGCGAAAGAGGTGACGTTTTTATACTAAAGTATCAGATCCATACCACTTCTAGTAATGTCCTTTGACGAGTGAAAAACATTCTCGAATTGTTCTCCTCCTATCAATTAGAAAAATTATTACTTAAAAAACCACCATTGTTGACGCGTTGTTGTCGGTAGATTAACCTCGCAGTGAATCTCCACAGATTAACTGTATCAATGACTCACATACCTCTCTTCATTCCGCCATTGCAACTAGCATTGCGTTCGAAATCGCGAGGAACGTACCACCCACAAAATGGCGCTACGCAAAGAATACTTCCTATCTCCTGCGCTCACTCCCCTGGGGCAGCGCGTATAGGCCGGCGTGCGCTTCTCGCAACTAGCGCTGCAATTCTTCTCGATAGGGTGCCCCACGTATTGGCTGACGATTCACGTCTGGCTGACTTTGGGAAATTGATGGGTCGCGGGGAACGGCAGCGCCTCGAAAGCATTCTAGCATCGCTAGAGGAGACAACCGGGTTGCGTGTTCGAGTGTTGACCGTCACGGCTGGCGTATCCGCGACAAATGTATTTCCGCCATCTAGTACGGACGTTCTGTTAGTTGCTGACACGCGTGGTGGAAATCTGCTCTACACTCGCGTTGCGGACTCGGTCTATTCGCGTTTACCGCGGTCGTTCTGGATTGAACTGCCGAATCGGTTTGGGACTCAATTTTTCGTTCGCGAACACGGAACAGACGGCGCAATATTCGCTGCAATCGATGCAATTGCATCTTGCAGCGTGCCAGGTGCCCGAACGTGTGCAGCTGTTCCAGGAGTCAGTTCAGATCAGCTTGGTGTATCCGTGGTGAGCGCCGCGCTGGCGGGTGCTATCTTCGGTGCGGCGGCGAGAACGGATGGTGAAAAATTCAACACGGCGTTTGTGTTACTATTCGCTCCGATTTGGAGCATATTCTTGGTGTCGTTCGGAATGGGACCTGTTTTAACTCGTTTGGAAGGCATTGTGCACATGGAGAGCGCACTTGTTGCTCTTGCTTTTATGGCTGTCGCTGGGTCGATTTGGTTTTGGGTTCCGCGCGGTCTAGGTCCATCGCCTGGTTCTAAATCAGAGACATAGTTGTTCATGATAGAAAGCAGAATTCAGTTTGAGACATCGTGGGTACGCAGTCTTGTGGAGGCTCGAACTAATATTTCAGCTGTCCTGAATTCTCTTTAATTTTTTAGAATTTGGTGAGATGGGTCATTAAATTAAATGGAGTTTTTTTATTTAGTATCTTCAAATTTAAGCACCCATGCTCTGAACGCATGAGATTTGGAGAACAGAACTAATTTCGATTAAAATTAAAAAAACATCGTTTAATAAGATAAGTTCAGGTGAAATTGGGGTTCATTGCGATATAACGAGGAATGTTTAATGTATACAAGTCAATGGTCTATAACCGGAGGCGTTTGGTGGATTTTAATTGCATAGATTCAATACGGCATCACTTGCATGTGGAAAACCGCACTACATAACGCTAGTCTAGGGGCAAATCCGTAACTATGTTCCGATGGCATCTTTGGCGAATCACAGCAAGTCGTGCTATCATCGCTGTGATAATTAACACTGAGGAGACGGAAAAAGTCTACGTTGGCGATGAGGTTGAAATGTTGGCCTCCTCGATAGTGTATTCGACGCTGTCATATAAGATTAGCTCTCGACTTTGCATACCATGATTGGTTTGTGAAAAGCTGAGATCCTGTTTCAAATAGTGGTTTGACGCTAAATTGTAATTAGTTACTGAGAAAATAATTCAAGCTTTATAATTTATTTATATGAACTACATTGATCGATAGAATCACATTATTCTGGAATCGGAGGCGAGCTATTTGACATGCGAAACAAATAAAACAACATGAGTCATAATTCAAATGAGTGTGTTGTACTAGTTTTTACTTTGTAGGAAAAGAATTCTACGAGTACACAGTTTAAAGTTTGCTCGGAATGAACTATTTTGCGCACGCTTTCTCTAGTTTTTCTCTAGGTACTCTGATTTTCTAAGTCAATATCTAGCCCTTATTCGCACCCCAGTACCTTTTTCTTAGTCTTTTTCACAAGCATTAATCAAATCACATAATCCTTCTTACGATCCCCATAGCAGTGCTGAAGATACGTGGTGGTGATTACGTCGTATATTTGAATTTTTCAATAGATCTACGGGAGCGTAGATAGAGTTTTGATATAAATTTTTTCTATCTTGCAGATTAACTTTTTCGTTTCAGATACGACCCGACCCGTCCAAGAGAGAGACTATTTATTTGATAAAATTAATCGGCTCAGCCAAGATTCTGTACAAAATAATATTTATAGCGCAGCAATGTAAGTTTCTACAACACACCAATGAACTAGGTCGCTTTTGCTGTGACTCGCCTGTAGTGAAAGAAAGGCTCCTTTCGTAGACATTCACACCGCATGCAATAGTCATCAGTATATCCCAGGTATTTCGACATCTTCGTTGATGTCGTATTCGGCTTCGGCAAGAAGCGCCGGTGGCGGTGACCCATCGAGTGGTTGTGAGTAGGGCTTTCGACGAATCTGTCGCATCTTGCGGTTGGGATGTGAAATATTGGTTTGTGTTTTCGTGGTGAGGTCCACTAAGTAGCTGTAGTACCCACTCTTCACAACACGCTGGGTGTAGTTGGTGTTGAGTTGCGACTCGAGGAACAACTTCTCTGTCATTCTAGAACCGACGTCGTCATACGGATACCACCCCGTCTTCTTGCCATCGACGAAGTCATCGACCCAGTAAAACCACAACCCATGATTTCCGCTCGCTAGGGCCCTCCTGCCTGCATCATCTTGCACAAGACGTTGATACGGTTCTCCCGCCGGTGTGGCAATGAGCGGCTGTGGTTTCACACTACCGGTCAACCAGTCGACACCCGTGCATTGCTTGAAATGCTCGGAAAACGCAAGCACCGATTCTGCGAGTGTGCGATACGACTTTTCCAATATTAAACCGACCTGCCCGGTGACACCACAGCGTTTGAACACGACAAACGAATCGGATCGTCCCTTCTCTTGAATCAGTTGCAGCACGACAAAGTTGTCCACGCCAGCATCTGTGTCGACTTGTGCAAGCATCACATCACATAAACCGGTAGTATCTAAAGAAACTATTTCACCTTTTGTGTTGCACTCGGAATCAATCACACCGCGTCCTTCACTGTCGGTTTGCGTGAAACCACCACCTGATAGTCTTTTGCTGCGTCGCACCTTCTTCGATGCTTTTAGTGCGATTTCAACTTCTTCTTTCGCACGCTTCCATGATCCGGCGCGCGTCTTTATTCCCGGCTCTTGCTTCACCTGTGTTACGGCGATAAAGCCGAGCTCCTTCTTCTTCGAAACCGCGTCCTTGGCGTATTTCTCGGCATCTTCCGTGGTCTCAAAGCTTTTCTTGGTTTCCACACCTTCCTCACCTACCGGTCCATTGCGAATACTCACGTAGTGTTCATCGTCATGCACCTTGACTTCATAGAAGCGTTTCCCTCGAACGAGACGTTGCGAAAACATTGCGAGAGACGCTTGAGATGCTGGTGTGCGCCCTGCTGTTATAATGTTGATTGTTAACTGAGGATGGTAGGGACACAGCGACAGCTGTCTTGTATGTTGGCATGCAAGGACGACAAGGTCATTCGATTGTTTTTATGTATGAGGACAGATTTCTACGGCTTACCCGTAGGGTATTGTTTTTTGCATGTTTTTCTAGCAATTTGCTTTCTCACCTCAACCATCCCTCCGTGCTGCCAATGATTACAGTGCGACTTTTAAGTCGGTCGATCGCCGAGTTGCCTGCGCCATTCACTATCAACAACACTACGCAACCTTCCCGCAACACGCTCAACTCTGTAGTCTCGACATGTATTCCGTGTACCTAACTCGCGAGAACCGCTTCTGGAGTGTGGCCGTGGCTGCCGACCACTCCGTCTCAATCTCGTACGGGCCTGTGGGGTGTAAGGGGCGTACAGTCATTACGCAGAACCAAGACGCAACCACTGCCGAGGAGTTTGCCAAGGACAAGGCATCGAAGAAACTGAGTCAAGGCTATTCGGAGGCGGCGGCAAACGCGCAGGCGGAGGATACAGAACAAGCCGATACCACTAAGCGTTCCTCTCGCCGCTCTTCCAAACGCACCAAGGCTCAGGCCGATGGCGAAGACGCACAAAATGGCACTGCTCCCGCATCGAAGAGAACTTCGAAGCGTGTGAAGTCGGAACCCGCGGGTGTTGACAAGGAAAACGAGCAGCCCGGTATTGATTCGACGAACGTGTCGACCACCAAGCCCAAATCGAAAAGCAAGTCGAAGAAGTCCAAGGCTGAGCCCCTGGGCGAACCGGCCGATGATGAGAATGGGGGCGTGGATGGGGAACCAAGTCCGGCTGTGACCATCCCTGTCGACGACTTTTACCCAGACAAGAGCGTGGAGGTTGTCGGGAACTTCGATGCAACGCTCAATCAAACGAACATCACGGAGTCGAATAATAACAACAAGTATTACCGGATCCAGATGGTGAAGAGCAAGAATGGGGTTTTTCATGTGTGGACGAGATGGGGGAGGGTTGGGGATGTGCAGAAGAGCCAAACCGCAAATTTGGGACCATACCCAGTGTTTAAAGATGCGGAGGCCATGTTCGAGAAGAAGTTCCGGGACAAGACCGGCAACAAGTGGAAGAACCGCGCCAATTTCGTGCCGAAGAACAAGAAGTACATATTGCTGGAGATGGATTACTCGAAACCGGCCGACGCCCATCTCGATGCGGAGATGCGGTCAACAACTAAGAAGAAGGAGGATGTGGAGTACTTGCCGTCGGTGCTGGATGACGACACGAAGGACCTTGTGGACATGCTGTTCGAGAAGGATATGTATGAACAAACCATGGCGTCGTACGACTTTGACACCCGTAGGATGCCATTGGGTCAACTGAGTGCCGCGCAGGTGCAGCGTGGTGTCGATGTGTTGTTAGAAATCGAGCAGGTTCTACGTAGCCCCGGGCCAAATCATGGTCTACCGGAACTGAGCTCACGCTTTTATTCGGCACTACCTCACGACTTTGGCCGGCGACGACCGCCTGTTATCAACTCGTTGGACATGCTGCAGCAGGCGTTCGACAAGTGCAACATCTTGCTCGACATCGAGAAGGCCAACCAATTGATGGAGTCGGCGGAACAGAAGGAAGTGAATTCGGAGAAGAAAGTGCTACCGCACCCGACCGATGCGCAGTACAATTCTTTGGGCGCTGACTTGACGCTTGTCGATCGCAATTCTACAGAGTACAAGCGAGTGCTGGATGCTTTCAACACCACGGGCGAGAATAGCTATATGAACCTTGTCAATCTTTGGAGAGTCAATCGTCACGGCGAGAAGGAACGATTCGCGCCGTACGCAGGCTTTGACAACAAGAAATGCTTGTGGCACGGAACCAACATTGCTGTCGTGGCTGCGATCTTGTCGAGTGGACTGCGCATCATGCCGCATTCTGGCGGTCGTGTGGGGCGTGGCATTTATCTGGCATCCGAATGTGGGAAGTCGCAGGGATACACGTCGCCATCACAATCCCGCAATACTGGATGCATGTTCCTTGCTGAAGCGGCGCTTGGAAAGGAATTCGACCTGTTGCAGGACGATCATACGCTGAAGAAGGCGCCGAATGGGTTCGATTCGGTCGTCGCACGTGGTCATCAAACCCCTGCGAAAGCAGAGCCCTTCGAAATCGACGGGTCCAAGGTGCTTTTGCCGACGGGCAAACCGAAAACTGTCTCCAAGTACGCGAATTCCACGTTTTTCCAGGACGAATACCTGGTTTATCGCGAAGAGCAAGTTCGCTTGCGATATGTGATAACAGCCAAGTATTCGTGGTGATTATGATCTTTCTTGTATAGAAATAGAATTTGTAAAAAATATTAATTTGCTATTTTCATGTTGATTTGCGGATATTTCGATTCTCATTTCGCTGTACTGTACTATTCATACTGTACTGTACTTGATCGAAAGGCACAAACTTGAAAATTCAACGGTGGAAACATACGGAGGATGATAATTGTTTGAAATAGACCCAAGCACTATATAGGAATCGTCCCACTCAAAGTTCGGAACTACAACAATTCAAGATGGGAAAAAAAGGAATGGAGAAGTATGAAGAGAAATGTTCACGTGTTCGTGAGCAAGTTAGACAAGAGCTCAGTGAAGACGAATTTGAAGAGTACAGTAAAATTCTTCGTGTGCGAACGGATAAGGAAGATGAAATGGTATTCAAAAGTGCAAGTCGAAAACGGGAAAGGACGAGACATGAAGCGACATCAAGAAAACCGCTAGAGGACCACAGTCATGTGAAAAGATGCAAGCACGGAATTCCTATCCTGAGTCCGGAACCGCACTCCGACTAATCAATCATAAGGTTGGTTGAGATGGGTGAAGGTTTAGGAGTGGTTATGATCGGCAACGATAGTGTAGATGAAGATACAATTTCGTCGGATGATTCTCATCCAAGTCCTACTTGCTATATTGAAACTACTGAAGATAATCAAGGAGAAAAAGTGAAGAAGATAAAACACAGTGGACATTGGAAAATAGAGAACATGATATTGGTACGAGGAAGTTTCGTACAAAACCGAGACTTGAATCAAGGATCGATGCAAATATTTGCCAGATTACAGAACCGTTGTTATCGAAGGGTGAAAGATGGCGTTGTATTTATGAGTTCTTGAAAGGTGAACCTAAGGGCACTTGTCTTCATAATAATAATGCAGACCTTCATGTAAGGGAATAGAAAGAAGGAAATGAAGTGCTATTACTCGAGTACTGAATCCAAACTTATTTTCGTAAATTTGGGTAATGAATGACATACGTTTTCGAAACGCAGTTTATATTTATCCTCAATTAGAATAATTAGAACACAAAAAGTATAACCTTTTTGCACCGCTGTTGTCCGTAGATTAAGCTCGCCGCGAATCTCGACAGATTTATCTATGTCTCGCATGCCTGCCTCCATCCGAGCAGGAAACGTGGTTAGACTGTAACGGAATGGCATGAGGTTTAAGATCAGGCAGCTACTGAGGCAACAGCAGACAGCTGCACTCGTTGCATTCAAGGAACCGTGGAGTTGCAGACGACGTGGTGCAGTATTCGGCAGCTCACATCTGCTGTTTCAATTCTTGAGGCAATAGTTCGTGGTGTTTTGAGGAACAGACTCACCTACAGTACCCGGTATACGGTACTTCGTTCCTTTCTCAGCAATCTTCTAAATTGTTCACTCCTCTCGTATCGTTGACTTCTATTGTCCTAAACTGTTTTCTATGGAAATTGATTTCTTCTCCTGCCAAACTTACTGTATTGCATTTCTAGTCTACGTAGTACTGTAGCGTGCGTTATCCCTCGCAGAAGTAACGTAAAGCTCGAATTATTTCGATCACCACCACTCCCCTGATTCGAACGTGAAGGGCTCCCTATCGCGCCCCTCGCTTTGTCAACCTGCTCTATGTCAACCCATACACCAACATCCTTCACCCATCTGCTTACTGTTTTTCTCGTAGCCAACCAACCCCTCGACGGTCGCTCGTACAGAGGACAACATGGACGAATCGGTATTGTCGGAGGTTCCGCCGATTACATAGGCGCTCCTTACTACGCTGCCGTGGGTGCGCTGCGCGCGGGTGCGGACCTAGTTACTACTTTTTGTCCTCCCGATGTCGATTTACCACTCAAATCACTCACCCCCGATATCATGGTATCACTTCGTTAGCAGTCGATCAACAACAACTGAAAGGCATTCGTGCCTTGGTGATTGGGCCTGGTCTTCGTCGAAACCCGGACAGTCTTGAGGACATCATCGCTGCATTGGCCTCGGTGATGGAATACGATATTCCTCTTGCCCTGGATGCGGATGCACTGTGGTGGCCAGCAAATGACTAGCGTTTTCGAAAGGCAATACAGAATGCTACTTCCTTTTATTGCACCCAACGCACCGGAAGCGGCACGTCGTCAGGGCACATCTGGTTTCGCGTGTAGCGCTAAAGGAAAGGAACACGTCATCACGGTTTGAAATATTCATGCTACCGTCACGAACGATGGGTCTTTGAAGCGTGTTGATGGACAGAGTGATATACTTGCCTGAATAAAAGCGTTGTTCGCAGGTTGGGTTCACAACTCGCCAAGTTTTGGCAGTCCAGAGAAGAAAACTGCCTGTGCCGCGGTCGCGGCCAGCGTTGCGACAAGCCATGCCGCGAATTCGGCGTTTGACAAACCCGGACGTTCTCTCATCACCTCCGACATTTTGGATTGGATTGGAACGGTTGTGAGTGAGCTCGAACGCAGATGCTTCAGAGCTCAGACAGTGCGGAAATCTCACAGCTACCGAATTGTATAGAGAGACTGCAGGTGCATGCGTAAAAATGCTACACTGCTCTTGTATGCTACCTTGCTGACGGGAATGTGATGTTACTTTCGTTCATTCACACTAAGTGTCTGTTTCCATTGCTGCTTTATCTCCATGCGTATCCCCTCTCTTCCGATCGATTGACGGTCAACCGGTACTATCGGCTAACGGTACCATCAGATAGCGTTCTGACGAAGGAATGGCCGTGCCACGTTGCCTCGCTTGTTTTACAGATTTAATCTTTTATATTTTACCAAAGGGCTTGCGGCATGAACGCTAGTCTTTTCGGAATGCTATGGTCCAATGTTTAAGTTCAGATACATTTCATAAACTGCAGAGGTTTTCGAGCATTGCTACAGTGTCTGAGAGACTAGAGACAAATGACCAAGGATATGTCCAATTAATTTCTAGTTGAATATATTCGAATATATAATTTGAGTACCGAATTGGGGGCGATACTGTATTGATATTGCAATAAGTATTGGAAGTTAAAATGACTGCGTTGTAGAGATACGAGTTGGATCGACAGTTTCACAGACACTAGCACACTAGGGAGACACGAGTTTGCGTTGTTGCTAACGTAATAATTTTCCTCATTTCCGTTTGATATATGTGGATTTTTTCACTTTACAATGAACGATTCTGTACGGTAGGGGGACATAATTGTTTCAACTTTTGGTTAGGGTACGAAGTCCATTGATGAACCCATTTACTTATAAGAATACGCTCCATGCTATAGTTCTCGAATATTTCAGTCTACGTAAAACTCTGCGTAGCTATCATATCTCAGTGTTTAACATTGACAGGCTTCAAAATTCTCACTGATCACTTCCAACCCATTTGTGAATGCTAAAAAAATTTTTT
>JAAUYH010118306.1_pt1 | contig 19521 bp, 18 predicted proteins | sample 7278061 | NCBI WGS metagenome assembly JAAUYH01 (sample SAMN14350203, study PRJNA611818) | marine sediment metagenome | isolation source: surface marine sediment (0.6m) | place: French Polynesia: Moorea | collected 2018-08 | reverse complement strand
CTCTTTTAATTAAGGGATGAAATTGCTTAAAAAATGCCACCGAGTTTATTTCAAAGTAGTGATTTAAACAATGAAAGGTATTCAAGCTTTTTGAAGGATGCACATGCCCATGCTCTAATGGCTGAAATTTTCGAAGTACTTGTTTGATTCTTTTAGACACTACCAAACCACCAAAAGTCAGCAGTACTTCGGGTCGTAATTCTTCAAAATCACTCGCCTCCAGGGGCATTAATATATTATCAATACTATTAATAAAATTTGCGTGATGTAAATTAGAGGTGGTCTCTGTTAGTACAATAACTGATGGGTCGTGTGCAAAATGATCCAGAAGTTTTTGCAATTCGGCATTCGGATCATGCGTTCCGACTAGAATCATCTTTCGTTGTGAGGTATTCCAAACTGTTGCAAATTCTTTTAACCCTTTTCTATTACTTTCGTTACTGCTGTTCTTTTCAGGGAATATTTCAAAGGACAGTTCTTTTACCGTTTCATAAAGCGGTTCGTCAAAGGGTATATTGATATGAACTGGACCATTCTGATGAACAGCTGTTTTTAGAGCCTCCTGCACAAGTGCTGCATTTTGTTTGCCAAAGTCAGTACCATCTATCAAATTGGCATTGAAGAGTGAATGTTTTTCGAACACGTTCTCCTGACGGATTGTTTGCCCATCACCTATATCGATCAAATGTTTAGGGCGATCAGCTGAAATCACTACCAGTGGAATAGCGCTGTAAAAAGCTTCAGCGAAAGCGGGGTAATAATTTAACAAGGCAGAACCCGAAGTACAGACAACTGCTGCCGGTCTTCTCTTTTGCTGCGCAATACCCAAAGCAAAAAATGCGGCACAACGCTCATCGGTAATGCTGTAGGCCTTTATAGTTGGGTGGTTTGAAAAACCAATGGTCAGAGGGGCATTTCGGGAACCTGGAGAAATGATAACATCTTCAATCTGGTAGGCCGCACAGTAAGCAATGATTAACTGTGCCAGTTCATTTTTAGGGTAGCTCATTCCTTATTTGATTCCGTAAGTATCGAACAAGTATATAATGGCAGCCATTGAGGCTGCACCCAATTCTAACTCACGCTTATTAACTTTATCAAAGGTATCTATTTCTGTATGGTGATAATCAAAATAACGTTGTGAGTCAGGTCGTAAACCGAGCAATACGTTGTCGTCTTTTTTTAATGGGCCAATATCGGCTCCACCTCCACCACGTGCAAAAATATGCAGGTTATACGGTTTAAACAGATGGGACCAATTCAATACTTGCTTATAATTTGCATCATTGCATGTAAAACCGAAGCCTCGCGGTGTGAATCCCCCGGCATCCGATTCCAAGGCAACAATGTGCTTTTCTTTTTTCTCTAATGCCACTTTAGCATATTCCTTGCCACCACCCAGGCCATTTTCTTCGTTAGCAAAAAGTACTACCCTAATTGTTCTTTTCGGTTGTATCTTTAATTCTTTGAACAAACGGAGTACTTCCATAGATTGTACGACACCAGCGCCGTCGTCATGCGAGCCATCACCTACATCCCATGAATCGAGATGGCCGCCAACAACTATAATTTCGTCGGGAAATTCAGTTCCTTTCAATTCACCAATTACATTATAAGATTGTGCATCTGGTAAGGTTTTACAGTTCATTTTGAAAAAGAATTGTACGCTGGCCTCTTTATACTTTAACAACTCACTTAGTGTTTCAGCTCCATTGGTACTGATTGCCGCTGTTGGAATCTGCTGACTCTTGGGATTATCACCATAGCTCATCACTCCGGTATGTGGATGATTATCAATGCTCAAATTCATAGAACGAACGATCGCTCCTACGGCTCCGTATTTACCGGCCACCCGTGCACCGCTATATCGCAAACCTACGGTCGCTCCATAGGCTTTGAAGGTTTCTATTTTTTCGGCTGGCATTGGGCGGTTGTAAAAGACAATCTTGCCCTTCACTTTTTCACCAAGCTCTTCAACTTCCTCCAGACTCTGCACTTCGATCACTTCAGCTCTGATACCGTTTTCAGGTGTGGCAATGGAGCCTCCTAAGGCCAAAATAGGTACTTCGATCTTCGAAACCTTTGTTTCTATATGTGCTTCTTCCTTTGCACCACGAATCCAGTGTGGTACAGTTACCGGTTGCAGCCATACTTTGTCCAAACCTAATTTTTCAAGTGCCCCTTTGCCCCAGGCTACCGCTTTTTTTTCTCCTTCAGAGCCTGAAAGCCTGTGGCCAATTTTCTTAGATAAATGGTGTAACCACTGATAGCTTTTCCCTTCTAACAGCGCCTTATCAAAAATGCGCCTGATCTTTACCGAATCTTGCTCATAGTTGGGCTGGGCCGTAAGCGTGAGAGAGAAAAAGAAAATTGTAAGTCGAAGAACTAATTTCATGTCATATAGGTTTATAATTCACTCTCCAATTGGGTCTTAAAGTCACTAAGCTTTTCTTTAGTCTCAGCATCTAACTCCGGTTCTTTGATATCTTTATAACCCTTTAAAGTATCAATAACGGTCTTGGCCACGATATAACGCGCCGTAGGTTTGTCATCTGCCGGAACTACATACCAAGGTGCATATTCTTTAGAAGTTCTGTTTAATAAATCTTCATAACACTCCTGGTACTTTTTCCAAAGCTTACGTTCTTTGAGGTCTCCTGAAGAGAACTTCCAATTTTTTTCTTTGAGATTGATACGTCTTAATAAGCGATACGCTTGCTCTTCCTTCGAGAGGTGCATAAAAAACTTCAAAATAATTGTACCATTATCTGCAATATGCTTTTCGAAATTATTGATATGCTCCATGCGATCATGATAAAAGGCATCATCTAAGTCTTTTACACTTTTCACCGAAGGGATGTTTTCGCCTAAAATATATTCAGGATGCACTCGAGTTACCAATACATTTTCATAATGAGTACGATTGAATACGGCTATTTTACCTCGTTCAGGCAGTGCAATATAATGACGCCATAAATAATCATGCTTAAGCTCTTTATCGGTTGGCACTTTAAAACTATGCACGACAACGCCTCGTGCGTTTACATCTTTAAAAACTTCGCGTATTAAACTGTCTTTACCCGAAGTATCCATACCCTGTAAGCATACTAGCATGCTATATTTACCATGTGCGTACATGGTATCTTGTAAATCGCTTAATTCTTTACGAAGGTCTTTCAGTTTCCTTTTAGCTGACTCATTAACTTCTTTGGTTGCAATTTTTTTAAGTTGAATCTTGCCTGAAACTTTATATTTATCTGTGCTCATATTCTAAAAAAATGATCGCTAAAGATATAAATAAAACCTTTGGTATACCAACAAAATAAGATAGTTAAAATCAGTAGCTTTATTAGAAATAACTATACTTTTAGATACATACTTTAGTAAAGAATTCTTTTCTTTCGAGCATGGAAAATAGAACCGTTATACTACAGGGAAGCTCAAGAGGAGATGGTGATACTAGCTTGATTGTCAATCACATGAACATCGATAGAGAATTTGATGTCCTTGACTTGCGCGATTATACTATTGGCCATTTTGATTACGATTATAAAAATGCTGGTGATGATTTCATTCCATTACTAGAAAAAATTATTGAGCACTACAAAACTCTTGTGTTCATAACACCTGTGTATTGGTACTCCATGAGTGGTCGAATGAAACTTTTTTTTGACCGGATTTCTGATCTACTGCATTATCGAAAGGATTTAGGTCGTCAATTGCGAGGAAAAAACATGGCTATGATAAGCGTAAGCAACGCAAATGATCTAAAAAAAGGATTCGAAATGCCTTTTGTAGAATCTGCTAATTACCTGGGAATGCACTATTTAGGAGACACTCATGTTTGGGTTGAAAATGGCGAAATTAATCAAGAAGCTTTAATTATTCTTAGTAATTTCAAGAAGGTTATCACTTGATTTTTAATGAGAAGCACACCTTATCATTAGCACGTAAACGCGATCGAAATTCTCTTTTAGAGCATTTTAACAGATAATGAAAACGAGAAGATAAAACCAGATTAACTACTTTTCTCTTCTTCTTCCTTTATTTTATTCCACACTTTGACTTCATCATTTTCGGCGATGCCATCCTTAATTTCCACATGTATACCGTCGCTTACACCGAGTGTAACATCTTTTCTGTCAAATCCATCACCATTTTTGATTTCTACATAAGGTGCCTTGGTTTCTTTATCAAACTGAACCAGTGCTTCCTTAATAGCCATCACGCTATCTGCTTTGGCCAAAATGATCGAAGCATTAGCACTTAAACCTACCCGCACAAAAGTGGTGTCTTGTTTGTTCAATGTACCTTTGATTTCAAACTGTATGGCCCCGTTTTCGAGAACTCCTTTTGGTGCTATATAATCTAAAACAGCATCAAAAACCGTATTCTCTACTGCCCCAACGGTGATTTCAAGTGGTAAGCCCTCTCGTATCTTTCCAACATCCGACTCATCGATTTTACCTTCAAAGATCAGTTTATTAACATCTGCTAACGAGGCGACCGTTGTACCTTCATTAAAGTTGTTGGCCTCGATCACCTGGTTGCCGACTTCAACAGGCACATCCAAGACCATACCGGATACCGTGGCACGGATCAAGGTATTGGCAGAATTTCCCAATCCCCTTGTGGAGCCGGTTCGAACGATATCATAACTTCTATTGGCGGCATTATAATCCTGCTGCGCTTGCTTGTAGGTGACATCAGCGCGTTCTAAATCTTGCCGTGAGATCACGCCTTTATCAAACAAAGCTTTTTGGCGGTCATAATTTCGCTTCTGGTCATCCAGAGCAATCTTGGCAGTTTGAATTTGGTTCTTAGCATTATTCAATGACGTTAAATTGGGAATTACACGGATCTTGGCAATAAGGTCTCCTTTTTTCACATTATCACCGCCCTTGACGTAGACCTCCTGAATTACACCAGATATATTCGGTTTTATTAAAACTTCTTCCAAGGGTAAAATACTTCCTGTGGCAACAGTTTTCTTAACAATGCTTTTCTTTTCAGGCTTTTCAGTTTTATAAACCACCGGATCTTCCTGATTTTTCTGGTAGAGGTAATACATTGCCGCTGCAAAGGTGATGACAATAAAAACTAATATAAATATTGTTACTGATTTTTTCATTTGTGTTCGTTTCTGGTTTATATATTAATCTGTTCTCAATGCTTCTATGGGCCGAATCTTTATCGCATTTTGCGCCGGAATAAATCCGGCTAAAAGCCCCGAAACAATCAATATAGTTAATGCTATGGATACTACACCGATATTTACGCTTGGATTTGCAAACATATCGACCGGACCACTGCTATCTATCGCTAAGTTGATAAGATAAATGAGCAATGACGAAAATACAATACCTGCCATACCCGATATGATTGTTAAAAATACTGATTCAGTTAGGATCTGGCTTCTTATGTTCCATGGCGAAGCACCTAAAGATCTTCTAATGCCAATCTCTTTTGTACGCTCTTTGACTACAATAAGCATGATATTACTTACCCCGATAATTCCTGATAATAATACTAGTGTACCAACAAAATAGGCAATCACTCTTATCGCCACAAAAAGTCGTTGAACCCTACTGTATTCTTCATGCAAATCAAAATGCCCAACGGCTCTTTCGTCATCAGGATGAATCTTGTGATTTTTTCGCACAATATCAAATATTTTACTCTTTATATTGGTAATTGGCGTGTTATCTATAGCCGTAATGGCCATCCACCCTACTTTATCTCCTCTGTTAAATGCCTGGGAAAAGGCTGTAAACGGTATAAATATTTGTTTTTGATCTTCTTCACCATCACCACCACTACTTTTCTTCTTGTAAGTACCAATGACCATAAAATTAACACCCTGGATTTTTATGTAAGTACCTAAATATGCCTCATCTTTATCATATAATTCATTTCGTACACCCTCACCAATGATAGCAACTTTTCTATTCTGATCAATGTCATTATAATTAATAAACCTGCCCGAGGTTATATCCATAGGCTCTTGTTTAATAATTTCAGGATAATCGCCGTAGATATTATAAGCACCGGTTTTAATTCCTCGTACTACATTGTTGGATCCGTTAAAACCTCCTAATTGATTACGAGGAGAAATAAATCTAAGATCGGGTACATTACGTCGTATATCTTCAACATCAGAGAGACGATAGCTAAAACGCCTGTCTTTTGGCATACCCTGATAAGCTTTTGTCGCGGTACGTGTCCAGATAAACATGGTATTTGTTGCTACGTCGCCGAACTCCATATTGACACCATTTTCAAAACCTTTACCGGCAGCTAATAAAATAATCAGTATAAAAATACCCCAGAATACTCCAAAAGCCGTCAATACGGTTCTGAACCAATTTCCTGAGAGTACTTCTATTATTTCTTTCCAGCGGTCTCTGCTAAACATAGTTATTCGTCTCTAAGTGCTTCAATGGGTTGTACTTTCGCTGCACGCCATGCAGGGAAAAATCCGGCTATAGCTCCTGCAATTATTAATAAAATAACCATCGTCATGGCTATTGAGAAATTGACCGTTGGATTCGACACATAATCTACTTCTACATTTGGCCCTACGAGCTCTAATAGGCCCATGCTGAATATTAAACCTGCGAATCCAGAAACTGCTGTCACAAAAATTGCTTCATGTAAGATCATACCAATAATAGACCAGGGTTTAGCGCCTAAGGCTTTTCTAATTCCAATTTCGCGGGTACGGTCCTTTACGATAATGAGCATTATATTACTCACACCAACAATACCGGCAATAATGGTACAAATACCCACAAACCAGAAGAATAGAGCAATATTATTTGTTAGCGTAAAATAGCGCTTTGCCTCTTCTTCTGCACTCCAAACCCCAATAGCACTGTTATCATCGGGGGCTACCTGATGCGCTTTTTTTAGATAATTTTTTAACTTTTCGGTGAATTTATTCGCGGCAAAAACCGATTCATCAAAAGTTTCCTGTGGAGTCAAGGTAAATGACATGTTTGCCAATTTATTTTGTCCGTTAAAGATATGTTGCGCTGTTGTAATGGGTATATACATTCTGTTTTCCTCGCGCTCCCCGCCTTCATCGGCATAAACACCAATAATTTTAAAATTGATACCCGATAGCTGTAAATATTCATTGAGTGGGTTTTCCACTTTTTTCATCATCTCGCGCTTGATCTTTTTGCTGATAACAACAACCTTAAGATTTGCGTCCAGATCAAGTTGATTCAGATAGCGTCCAGACACCATCTTCACATTTTCTATTCGCTGATAATCGGGGCTTACGCCTTGTACACCGTAGGTGCCTGATTCTTGCTTGTAATTAATCGATATTCCTTGAACTCTGAAGACTCCCGATTTATACTCTAGATCCTCCGCGAAAGCCGTGTTCGAATATTCAAAATTTTCATTTTTCAATTGAATACGCCTGCCCGGATTTAAACCCTTATGTTCCTTAGTGGTTACTTGTGTCCACACCCATATTCGATTGGTGGCATCGGCCTCAAATTCTTTCTTAATACCATTTTGGAACCCCTGTCCGAACCCTAATAAAATGACCAGTATAAAAATACCAGAGGCCACAGAAAGCCCTGTAAGAAAAGTGCGAAGTTTATTCTTACGAATGGTATCAAAAATTTCTTGCCAACGATCTATATCGAACATAAAAGAGGGTCCTATGTATAAATTTGAAGAGTTGTTTTTTTAATAGACGCCCTGCACTACTATTTTGTTACAGTATCAGATTAGAAATATTAAAAAAATCTTCGTTCCTTTTGATACGGAGTGCCTGGCTAATCGTAACTTGTCATCAGCAACATCGAAAAGTCGAAATCTTAAAGGATAAAAAAAGAAGTTAAAACAGTTTTCTTCTGTCAAATAAACTAAAAGAATAAAATTATTTCTTTAAACCTAGCTTTTCAGCTTTTTGAAGCATGTATGCGTATGCTTCATCATAATTATTGCCAATTTCCCCTTCTAGAATAGCATTTTTAATCGCTTCCTTGATCTGGCCTATTTCGCGACAAGGTTTCAAATTGAAAGTTTCCATAATCAATTCACCGGAAATCGGTGGCTGAAAATTGCGAATACGGTCACGCTCTTCTACTTCCTTAATTTTTTGACGAACACGCTTAAAATTATTCAAATATTGCTGCTGTTTCCTTGGGTTTTTAGTAGTAATATCAGCTTCGCAGTGTGTCATTAGATCATCAATATCATCTCCCGCATCGAAAATCAAACGACGTACAGCAGAATCTGTGACCTCCTCTTCGGCAAGGATTACCGGACGTGAACTCAATAATACCATTTTTTGAACATATTTCATCTTATTGTTCAATGGCATACGCAAACGCTTAAAAATTTTATAGACCATTTTTGAGCCCACGAATTCATGCCCATGAAAGGTCCAACCAATTTTTTTATGGAATTTTTTGGTAGGAGCTTTGCCAATGTCATGCAGCAACGCCGACCATCGCAGCCAGAGGTCATCAGTATTTTTCGAAATATTATCAACCACCTGTAACGTATGATAAAAATTGTCTTTATGTTTCTGACCTTCAACTTCTTCCACTCCTTTTAAAGCTATCAGTTCGGGCAGTATTCGTACTAATAACCCTGTTTCTTCCAGTAAGCGGAAGCCTACAGAGGGCCTGTCAGCCAATAAAATTTTATGCAATTCATCAACAATACGCTCTTTAGTAATAATATCAATGCGTTTGGCATTTCTGGTTATTGCTTTTAAGGATTTTTCTTCGATGGTAAAATTTAATTGCGTAGTAAAGCGAATAGCACGCAACATTCTCAAAGGGTCATCAGAATACGTAATATCAGGATCAAGAGGTGTGCGAATGAGCTTATTTTCCAAGTCTTTTATTCCGCTAAAAGGATCAAGCAACTCACCATAGGTTTCATGTTGTAAGCTTAAGGCCAGCGCATTAATAGTGAAATCCCTCCGGTTTTGATCGTCATGCAATGTACCTTCTTTGACCGCAGGATTTCTACTTTCTTCAGAATAGGATTCTTTACGCGCCCCTACAAACTCTAATTCAATGTCTTCATGCCTGAGCATTGCAGTGCCATAGGTTTTAAACACCTGTACTTTAGGTTTGTCCGGTAGTAAGTTTGCAACCTTTTTGGCAAGCTCAATACCGTTGCCAACTGTAACAATATCAATATCTTTTGTAGCACCTCTCTCCAGTAAAAAATCACGTACATAACCACCGATTATGTAAGAATCCTGCCCAAGTTCATCAGATGCTTTAGAAATTATTTCAAAGATTGGATTGTTTAAAGCGTGCCTGTAATTCTTTTGTGTCACTGATTTGTATAGAAGTTCCTTTAGCGTAAAGGAATAATTTTATATTAATAGATTAGTCTCTTAAAACCTTAACTGAGCCATCTTCAAGAATTTTAATGACTCTCGACGAATATTTCGATACTGCATCATGATGCAAATTTACCACATAATCAACCGCATCCAAAATGGCGGGGCTGATTTCTTTGAACGCCTTAGGTGTAACCTCACCACTGATATTTGCAGATGTTGACACTATTGGTTTTTGAAAATTTTTAATGAGTTTCTGGCAAAAATCATTCTGAACTATCCGAATAGCAACGGTATTATCGTGGGCGATCACGTTTTCTGCCAGCCCCTTTGGGTTCTTATATATTATTGTGGTTGGTTTTTCTGCATGGGATAGAACTTCCAATGCCCTCTCGGGAACTTCGGTGACAATAGTTTTCAGCATTTGAAGGGAATCAACCAGAATAATTAGACTTTTGCTTTCTTCACGGCGTTTAACCTTATAAACTTTTGCAACGGCTTCCTTATCTGTGGCATCGCATCCTATACCCCAAACGGTATCGGTAGGGTATAAAATTACTCCCCCTTTTCCCAAACTGGTAATCGTATGTTCTATTTCAGTTTTCAATACTATTTTTTAACCGTTGCGACCGTTGCAAATTGAGGATACCGAATATCATTGGCCAGAAATAATAGTGGAATATTATATAGAATAGGCCTAAGCGACCCTGTTCTATTGATGCCTTTGTGGCTAATGACCTTATAACCTAAATTTTCGTACATATTTTTAATGCTCTTTTTAGTAAAAAACCGAAGATGGGTTTTATCCATTACACCAAAGTTTTGGTATTCGAACTTCTTACTAAAAATGAGCGGTATTAAAACGCTGTGAAATCGTATGTTAGGTATAGAACTAATCACAACGCCGCCTTCGGCTAATTTATTTTTCATTTTTTCAAGCACCATATACGGATCGACCAAATGCTCCAAAACGTCATTAAAATAGATCACGTCAAAATAATTATCGGGCAGTTCATCCAGAAATTTTTCACAAGGTCCTGAAAACACTTTATCAAGTTTTTTCTCGGCCTTTTTTGCTTCTTCATTCATATATTCAATACCCCACACCTCTGCATTGTTTCGCTCTTTGACGGCACTGGCAAAAGAACCGTCTGAACATCCAACATCTAAAATCTTCTTGGCGTCTTTCGGCAGATAACTGAGCATTTCTATACGGTCATTGCTGTAGTATTCATTAGATTTATTCTCGTAATCCATATACTTATCTTATTACTACTTTTTGCCTTTGTTTTAATGATTCAGACAGTGGCATTCCTTTTAAAAGCATCAAAAAGAATTTCCAATACTTTGGTTTTACTAATGAGGTAAAAAAGTATCGAATAATATAGTAGCTATTCAATAGTTTTTTATGCCACCAACCGTAGTGTTTTTCTATATAGTAAAACAACGAAATTTTTTGTTCGATTTTAATGAGAACATTTCGTTCTATGGTTGCACTTTTATAATGTAAATATTCTACTGAAGGTACCAGGTATGTGAACTTATGATGTTTTTTTAATAGGGTTCTACTGACATCTGACTCTTCATAATACAGAAATAAATTGGTGTCAAATCCACCAATTTTATGAAAATCTTCTGCATCAATGAATAGAAAAGAGCCTTGTACATAATGCACCCTTATTGGTTTTTCATAAGTAATCTTTCTATTTAAATACTTCTTTGGGAACAATTTTTCTAGTAAAGGCCTTCTTAAAATCTCTCTTTGCAGGGAAGAGAAATGGTCTATGGTTTCCCTGAAATTGCCTTTTTCATCCAGCATTTGTGGTGAGCATACCGCGGCGTCAGGGTGGTTTTCCATAAAGTTTTTCAACTGGCTCAGGCAATTTTCCGTTACCTGTAAGGTATCATTGTTTATAAACGCGTAGTACTTGCAATTCGACGCATATTGAACACCTAGCATATTCCCTGCGCCAAAACCTAAATTGATCTTGCTTTCAACCAGCTCAACTTTATCTAAGTCCGCCAGCCCTTCTCTAAGTTTGAAAATATCTTCGTTTGAGGAAGCGTTGTCTACCACCAAGATCTCATAGTCAAGTTGATCTTTTTGTATCGCGAGGATCGATTTTACAGCATCGATGCTATAATTTGCATTATTATAATTTATTATGATACAGGAAACATCTTTCACGAGCAATCTAGTTTTCAATGGCTGCCCAAAACTGCGAAATATTTTCTACACTGTAAAACTTTGAGGTCGCCAAAGTGGCTGCTGACTTCTCCTTTTGATACGATTCAGACAAAATGGATGTAAGCTTTGCTTCGAGGGCACCCTCATTATACAAGTAACCGATATCATCATTGATAATACTTCTTGGCCCCGCATGATTTGTGGAAATTGGTATAACACCCTGTGACATACTTTCGATAATGACTATACCAAATAGTTCTTCCCATTTTTCGGTTTTAAGGGAATTTAGAACCAAATAGCGATGCTGTTGTAAAAGACTTTTCAGTAGAGCTGCATCATTAATTTTTCCTTTAAATCTAATATTGAGGTGTTTATCAGCATATGATTTCACTAAGTTCTCCAACTTTCCGTCGCCAATGATGGTCAGGGTTTTATCCTTTCTGTTAGCAAAGAAATTTAACAGTTCTTGAATACCTTTTTGTGGTACCAGCCGCCCTATATAAATGCAATCAAAATCGCGCTCTTTTTCTTCTGTTTGTAAAAAATCGTCACGTAGCGTATGATGAACAATTGAAATCGTATTTTCCTTTAAACCAAAATTCTCAAGTAATTGTTCTTTAGTCACCGAAGAGACGGCAAAAATATGTGCAACCCGCTGCTCCAGAAATTCACGCCAAGTGTGCATTACTTTGGCATTGCCATTAACGGTTTTTGGCTGAAAGCTGCCGTCCCAACAAGTCCAAGAAGAGTGATAATAAATTGTGTGTTTTCTGAGCAGTGGAAGCAGACGCGTAAGCTTTTTGTCAAATGGTGCAATTCCAAATACGATCTTTTTATTCTTACTAAATACAAGTGTTATTAAGAAACTCAAATTCAATAACTGCTTCTTAAATAGCGAGAAGTTTAATTTAATGATTGATTTATATAAATTTCCAACCACAGAAAATTCCCGATGCTTTAAGGTTTTTCCTTTTTGCTGTAAAAAATAATCTAAGGCCTTATAATGGTTCGGAGCACCATTTTTATGAAGCACATAAACTGTTGTTTGCGACATTCACTTGACTTTCGGCAAAGATAGTTTTAAATTTTATATTTAATATCTTGCGCTGCGATACATGAAAAAAGTACTCCATAAGAACTTCAGTGATTTAGAACCTGAACTTGATGAGATTGTTAAAAATTTTGACAAACCAGGCGTTATTTTCGATTATGAGAAACGCAATAAAATGCGTGCCGTTAAGGTAGGTGATTTAAATATAAACGTAAAATCATTTAAGATCCCAAATATTGTTAACCAGATTGCTTATAAGTTTTTCAGAAAGTCAAAAGCAGAGCGGTCTTATTCGTATGCCAATACGCTTCTAGAAAAAGGTGTAAATACCCCGCAACCTATCGCCTATTATGAATTTTTCTCATCTTATGGTATAAAAAATAGCTATTACTTCAGTGAGCAGATCGATTTTGATATTATGTATCGTACATTAGTCGCTGACCCGGAGTATCCTGATCATGAAAAAATTCTAAGGCAGTTTACGCGATTTACTTACAAAATGCATGAGGCGGGAATTTATTTCAAAGACCACTCACCGGGAAACACATTGATAAAAAAAATCGGTGACAACTACGATTTTTACTTGGTTGACCTGAATAGAATGAAATTCTTTGATCTCGATTTTAACGCACGCGTGACCAACTTTTCAAGATTGACACCAAAAGAGGACATGGTAGCTGTAATGAGCGATGAATATGCTCAACTTATTGATCAGCCCTATGAAAAAGTTTTTAAAAAAATGTGGAAAGAGACCGAAGCTTTTCAATACCGCTTTTTCAGAAAAAAGCGTTGGAAGAAAAGATTGCTAGGCAAGCCGATTACGGTTGACTAAGCCTCAGTTTTTTTAATTCTACAAAACGTTGTTTTACGCCAAAAGCATTCAACTTAGCCATTGTAAAACCTGCTTTACCGTCTAAAAATCCACGACGTATGACATAATGATGAAAAAATCTGTAAAAGGGTTTTACGTGCAGATGGAATACGTTCGGACGTACGTTTTTTTCAATTAATTCTTTAGCTCTCAGGCGAGCATAGGCTTCTAATTTCTGTTTGTACTTCTCTTTATCTTGGTAAGAAAAATGTAAGATTTTACCTTTGACAATAGCACTGCGTCCCTTAACAATCAAGGTTTCATGTACGTATTTTTTCTCGTCGTAGTGTGCAAAATTTTTATTAAACAAACGGGTGACCTTATCCGTTTGAAAACCGCCATATTTCAACGGCTTGTCTCCAAAATAAAATTGACGGTATACATCGTAAGCAACTGTTTTATTTTCAGAGGACAATGCCTTGTAAATTTCATATTGTAAAGATTTCGGTAGTCGTTCATCAGCATCTACAAATAAGATCCAATCATTTTTCGCTTGCGAGATGGCAAAGTTTCGCTGGCTGGAATAATTTACAAATTCCTTTTGAATGAATGTTACTTCGGGGTGGCTTTTCAGAACATCAATTGTCCCGTCATTGCTATACGAGTCCACAATGATCAACTCATCTGCGAACTGCAGGTTTCTGATCAATGAAGGTAAGTTTTTAGCTTCATTCTTCGTGATAACAATCGCCGAAAATGGCTGCCTCCCGGACATTTCTTTGTTCTTAATCAATAAGTTGAGATCCAGGCTACTACCATTTTTTAAATTGAAATCTAAAAACTGTTTTAATTGATTATAAATAAAGTCGGGCTTAAAATGCTGGTATAATGAAATAGATTTCTTTTTTAATTCTTTTTCTGAAGCACCTTCAAATAATTCTGGTTTAAATTGCTGTAAATGAACAGATTTATGAAAATCCCCATCCTCAAAAGTGGCCCACATTTCTTGTGAAATCCATGGCGAAAAAACAATAAATGACGGTTTGCTTAAAGCTTTAGCCATATTGATGGCGCCACCGTCATTACCAATAATCATAGCGCATTCATTCATTAAAGCGATATAATCGCGCAAACTTTTACCAAGAAGGTCAAAAAAGATGGCTTTTTGAGTGGATGGTTTACACCCGTCATAAATCTCTTGTGCCTGTGTCAATTGATTAGGAATATAATTGAATAGAACATTGATGTCTTCTTGTTCCACGATATAGTCGATTAGTTTTGACATGTAGTTCAGCGGATAGGTCTTATTCGCTGAGCTACCTAAAATCGAGATCATAATTGTTCTTTTAGATCTATCGACTTTATGTTCTTCCAATAACGCTTGGGCCTTTGCTTGTTCCTCTTTAGTAACATGCAACGTCGGGACGGGGTCGATCGCTACATTTAAATTCAGAGGGTCTAATAATGACAATCTACGTTCTATAATCAACCCCAAATTACTCAGCGGACCCCCATACGTGTTTACGATATCTGTGTACAAAAAATTTCTACCTCGTTTTCTGTAAGAAATTCTTCTTTTAGCTCCAGAGAAGAACGTGGTCAGCCAGCTTTCTAATTTTGAGTAGGAATCTATGAGCACATCATACTTTTCTTTTCGGATCTGCATTAAGAACTGATAAAGGGCATATCTACTTTTGCGCTCTTTCTCAGAAAAAAGAATGAGCTTGTCAATGTTTGGATTACCCTCTAATACGGGAGTGGTCGATTCATAGACCATATAATGGACCTCTGAATCAGGCAAGGACTTTTTAAGATTTTTACAAAGTATGGAACAGACCAGCACATCGCCGATCATCTTTTGTTGTATGACAAGAATTTTTTTCAATACAACCCCTTATACCGCTACATCATATTCACGTAAAGCATCATTTAAAGATGTCTTTTTATTGGTGCTTTCTTTACGCTTTCCGATGATCAATGCACACGGAACCTGGTAGTCTCCAGCAGCAAATTTTTTAGTATAACTCCCTGGAATAACAACAGACCTGGCTGGTACCCGCCCTTTCATTTCAACAGGTTGATCTTGGGTGACATCAATGATTTTTGTGCTCATTGTCAATACTACATTCGCTCCAAGCACAGCTTCCTTTTCAACGCGTACACCTTCAACAACTATGCAACGGGAGCCGATAAAACATCCGTCTTCTATGATGACAGGTGCCGCTTGTAATGGTTCCAAAACTCCTCCGATACCAACACCCCCTGATAAATGCACATTTTTTCCAATCTGGGCGCAAGAGCCTACGGTGGCCCAGGTATCTACCATAGTACCCTCATCAACATAAGCTCCAATATTAACATAGCTCGGCATTAAGATCGTTCCTTTAGAAATATAGGCGCCATGACGGGCAACCGCATGAGGTACGACGCGAATCTCCTTTTCTTTGTAGCCACGTTTCAATGGAATCTTGTCGTGATACTCAAAGATTCCTGCTTCTAAAACCTCCATCTTCTGAATAGGAAAATATAATACAACAGCTTTTTTTACCCACTCATTTACTTGCCAACTGCCTTCTAATGGCTCCGCAACCCGTAACTGACCGACATCTAGCAAATCAATTACTTCGCGGATAGCGTTTTGAGTGGATATTTCCTTTAATAAGTCTCTATTTTCCCAAGCAGATTCAATAGTTTTCTGTAAAGCTGTCATTTCCAATTTTATTTTAGGCAAATATAACGGCTTCACAATTATTGGCACAACTTTCGCTAGGTAAAAACAGAAAACTTACTTTTGTTTAAATTTTTACTGTGGGAAGAATACTAGCGATCGATTACGGAAAGAAAAGAACGGGAATAGCGGTGACAGATGAATTGCAAATCATTGCATCAGGATTGACCACTGTTCCTACGGAAACTATAGTTCAGTTCTTAACAGAATACATTGCAAAAGAACAGGTAGAACTAATTATTATTGGTGAGCCCAAGCAACTAGACAATAGGCCTTCAGAAAGTGAAGAATTAATCCGTCCTTTTATTGCAACACTTAAAAAAACATTTCCCGAAATTCCCGTCAAGCGGATTGATGAACGCTTCACCTCGAAGTTAGCGGTTCAAACGATGATCGATAGCGGGCTCAAAAAAAAACAACGCCGTAAGAAAGGCCTCGTTGATGAAATTAGCGCTACCATTATTTTGCAATCGTATCTCTACAGCAATCAATAAAAATTACAAGGCCTGTAAAAGTGCTCTTTTTAAGAATATTTTGGAATTTCTTATTTCATAATTGCATTTTATTATTTGTACTTTTGCAGCCAATACAAAAAAATGACAATGGTTTTACCAATTGTAGCTTATGGCGATCCTGTTTTGAGAAAAGTGGGAAAAGATATCGATGAAGATTATTCTCAGCTAAAGGAGCTCATCGAAAATATGAGAGACACCATGAAAAATGCCAGAGGTGTTGGCTTGGCCGCGCCTCAGATCGGCAAAGCGATCCGATTGTTTTTGGTAGACACGTCTCCTTTTGCGGAAGATGATGAACTGGATAAAGAAGAACAGGAGTTTTTAAAGAACTTTAGCAAGGTATTTATCAATGCGAAGATTGTAAAAGAAGAAGGTAGTGAATGGGCATTTAGTGAAGGCTGTCTGAGCATTCCAAACATCAATGAAGATGTATTTCGGCCAGAAACAGTAACCATTGAATACTACGATGAGAACTTTAAGAAACATACCGAGACTGTAAATGGTCTGGCAGCACGAGTTATCCAGCATGAGTATGACCACATTGAAGGAAAATTATTTACCGACAAATTGTCCTCATTAAAAAAACGATTGATCAAAAAGAAATTGGAGAATATAAGCAAAGGTAAAGTCGATGTAGACTATCGTATGCGCTTCCCTAAAAAATAAATTATGACTATAGATAAAATTGTAGCGATTTCCGGTAAACCCGGATTATTTGAAATCCTTTCTCAAACCAAAGGCGGAATCATTGTACGTTCTTTAGTCGATAACAAACGTTTTCCGGTGAACGCTGTGCAAAATGTAAGTGTATTGAATGATATTGCAATTTATACCTACGAGGAAGAGGTACCTTTACGGGAGGTCTTTAAAAATATCGCTGAGAAGGAAAATGGCAAAGAAACTATAAACCACAAAGAAAGCAATAGCACCTTATTGTCTTTTATGTCGGAGGTATTACCAAATTTTGATGATGAGCGTGTCTATGCTTCCAATGTCAAGAAAATTGTGCAGTGGTACAATATTCTGGTGCATGCCGAATTTGATTTTGCCACGTTAGAAGAGGAAGAAGAAACTACAGAAGACTAATTTGAATTCCCGAAAAGAACAGCTCGCCGCCCTTGACAGGCTATTAACTATCATGGATGAACTTCGTGAGAAATGTCCTTGGGATAAAAAGCAAACTATTCAGTCTCTCACGCATCTGACCATTGAAGAGACCTATGAGCTTGGTGATGCGATTCTCGATAACGACTTGCAGGAAGTCAAAAAAGAACTTGGTGATTTGTTATGTCATATTGTTTTCTATTCAAAAATAGGCTCTGAAACCAAGGACTTCGATATCGCAGATGTTGCCAATTCTATTTCGGAAAAGCTCATTAAACGTCATCCACATATTTATGGTGATGTTGCAGTGAAAGATGAAATAGAGGTCCAGCAGAATTGGGAAAAACTCAAGCTTAAGGAAGGCAAAAAATCGGTATTAGAAGGTGTTCCGAAAAGCCTGCCTGCCGTGGTTAAGGCCAATAGAATTCAGGATAAAGTGGCAGGTGTCGGTTTTGACTGGGAAGAACCGCATCAGGTCTTCGATAAGGTCAAAGAAGAATTGGCAGAATTGAATGATGCGATTACAACTGGAAAACAAGAACATATCGAAAAAGAATTTGGTGATGTGCTATTTTCAATGATCAATTACGCGCGCTTCATTAAAGTAAATCCCGAAAATGCGCTGGAAAAAACCAATAAAAAATTTATCAAGCGCTTTCAATTTCTCGAAGCCGCGGCTAAAAAAGAAGGAAAAAAATTGGCTGATATGACCTTAGCGGAGATGGATGTACATTGGAATACTTCTAAAAAGTTGTTCAAATAATCTTTGTATTTTTAACGAATAAATTCTATTCGTTATGAAACGTATCTTGCTTTTTACTGTCTTTAGTCTATTACTATGTAGTTCTTGTAAAAAAGAACCGGCGACTTCCGAAACTGTTGAAAACGTCAGTTCACTCACCGAGACCTCAAAAGAAAACGGGTTTGCCATTGTAATTCATGGCGGCGCGGGCACGATCAAAAAAGAAAATATGACCTCGGAGCAAGAAGTTGCTTACCGTACTAAATTACAAGAGGCATTAGATGCCGGTTATAAAGTTCTGGAAGAAGGAGGGTCCAGTCTTGATGCAGTACAAAAATCCGTTAATATTATGGAAGACTCTCCATTATTTAATGCAGGAAAGGGAGCTGTTTTCAATAGTGCAGGCAAAAATGAATTAGATGCTTCTATCATGGATGGAAAAACATTAAACTCGGGCGCCATAGCCGGAGTAAAACAAATTAAAAATCCGATTAATGCGGCTAGAATTGTAATGGATAGTACACGGCATGTGATGATGGCTGGAAAAGGTGCAGAAGATTTTGCCAAATTAAACGGAATTGAATTTGAAGATGATAACTACTTCCATACTGAAAAGCGGTATAATCAACTATTGAAAGCGCAAGAACGTGAGAAAGTGGTTTTAGACCACTCTGCTTTAATTATTGACACTAAAGAACTGATTGATGATCATAAATATGGAACCGTTGGCGCAGTAGCCATCGATAAAGAAGGAAATATAGCAGCAGCCACCTCTACCGGAGGTATGACCAATAAAAAATATGGGCGTGTAGGCGATTCACCCATCATAGGCGCAGGGACTTATGCAAATAATAAGACATGTGGGGTTTCGGCCACAGGAACAGGTGAGTACTTTATCAGAACCTTGGCGACTCATGAAGCGTCTAGCTTAATGCAATATAGAAACCTGTCACTCAAAGAATCACTCGATGGCGTTATGAAGCAAATTGGTGATTTAGGCGGAAGCGGGGGGTTGATTGCTTTAGATAGAAATGGCAATGTGGCATGGTCTTTCAAT
>JAAUYH010194948.1_pt1 | contig 19522 bp, 18 predicted proteins | sample 7278061 | NCBI WGS metagenome assembly JAAUYH01 (sample SAMN14350203, study PRJNA611818) | marine sediment metagenome | isolation source: surface marine sediment (0.6m) | place: French Polynesia: Moorea | collected 2018-08 | reverse complement strand
GACATCGCCGGTCCAGAACCAGCCGTCGGCGGTGATGACGGCGTGGGTGGCGTCTTCGTCGTTGTAGTAGCCGGAGAAGATTCCCGGACCCCGCACGACTATCTCACCGGAGTCGCCCGGCTCGACGGGCGACTCCGGTGAGATAGTCGTGCGTGGTCCGGGAATCTTCTCCGGCTACTACAACGACGAAGAAGCCACCCACGCCGTCATCACCGCCGACGGCTGGTTCTGGACCGGCGATGTCGGTGTGTTCGACGACGACGGCTACCTCTATCTGGTCGACCGGGCCAAGGACATCATCATCGTGAACGGCTTCAACGTCTATCCCGCCGAGGTCGAGGCCGTTCTACGTGAGCACCCGGCTGTCGAGGGCGCAGTCGTGGTCGGGGCCCCGAGCGACGAGACCGGTGAGGCAGTCATCGCTCACGTGACGGGGTCGGTCGACGGGGCCGAGCTCCATGCCTGGGCTCGAGAGCGCCTGTCCCGCTACAAGTGCCCGGCCGACATAGTGTTCGCCGAGGAGCTCCCGGTCGCCCCGACCGGCAAGCTGATCCGACGGGAGCTGCGCTGATGGGTTCGCTACCTCCGTTCGAGTGGGCCGACGGCTCCGACCTGCCCGGCAGCGAACGGCTCGCCAAGTACGGGATGTCCGCCATCCGCCGCCTGGTCCACCGGCTGTGGGACGTCGAGATCGAGGGCTTCGACCACGTGCCCACCGAGGGACCGGCGATCATCGCCCCCAACCACCTGTCGTTCTGCGATTCGGTGTTCGTGCCGGCGTCGTTGCCCCGGCGCATGTGGGCGGTCGGCAAGGGCGAGTACATGGACGACTGGAAGACGAAGTTCTTGTTCCCGGCGTTCGGCATGATCCCGGTCGATCGTTCGGGCGGCGATGCGGCCAAGGCCGCTCTGGACACGGCCGCCCGGGTGCTCGACGGCGGGAACCTGTTCATGATCTACCCGGAAGGGACCCGATCGAGGAGCGGCAATCTCCACAAGGCCCGCACCGGCGCCGCCCGCCTGGCCAAGCGCTGCAACGCACCGATCGTGCCCGTCGGCCACGAGGGAACGCTCGACGTGCAGCCACCCGACACATTCATGATGAAGCCGTTCAAGAAGGTCTCGGTGCGCTTCGGGAAGCCGATGTGGCTGGCTGATCACGGCGATCCGGACGACCCTCGCACGATCCGGACCTTCGCCGATGCAGTGCAGTTCGAGATCGCCGAGCTGTCGGGTCAGAAGTACGTGAACACCTACGCCGGGTCCGACGACACGCCCGAGAAGCCGATCGCACCGACCCGACCTGTTGCTCCGATCTCGGTGCCACCGGGTCGGGTGCCTGCGGCGGCCTGAGGTCGCGCTGGGGGCCCACTTTCGGACCTCATCGACGGGTCCTACGCATCCCTCGGATCTCCCGCTCCGTGAAGTTGCGAACGCGGGGTGCCCTGCCTACATTTAGCAGTCGCCCTTGTCGAGTGCTAAGGACTCCGACCGGGCAGATCCGACACCACCGTCGGTCCGAATCCAACGAAATCACTGCAACATGCCATAGGAGGCGTGAATGAATCTGCAGCCACTCGACGACCGCATCGTCGTCCGTCCCAATGCCCCGGAACAGACGACGGCCAGCGGCCTGGTCATCCCCGATACGGCGACCGAGAAGCCCCAGCAGGGCGAGGTCCTGGCGGCCGGCCCCGGCAAGCGCTCCGATTCCACGGGTGAGCTCATCCCCATGGACGTGAAAGTGGGCGACACGGTCGTCTATTCGAAGTACGGCGGCACCGAGATCAGCTCGGCCGGCGAGGACCTGCTCATTCTCAACGCTCGCGACGTGCTCGCGATCGTCAACTGATCCGAGGTAGTCACAACAATGTCAAAGCAACTGAAGTTCCACGAGGACGCCCGCCGAGGTCTCGAGTCCGGCGTCAACAAGCTGGCCGACGCAGTCAAGGTGACTCTCGGCCCCAAGGGTCGCAACGTCGTGCTCGACAAGAAGTTCGGCGCGCCGACCATCACCAACGACGGTGTGTCGATCGCCCGCGAGATCGAGCTGGAAGACGCCTACGAGAACATGGGCGCCCAGCTGGTCAAGGAGGTCGCCACCAAGACCAACGACGTCGCCGGTGACGGAACCACGACCGCAACCGTGCTCGCTCAGGCCCTCGTCAAGGAGGGGCTGCGCAATGTGGCCGCCGGCGCCAACCCGATGGGCCTCAAGCGCGGTATCGAAGCTGCGGTGGCGGCTGCGGTCGACGCCATCGCCGACCAGGCCGTTCAGGTCGAGAGCAGCAAGGACAAGATCGCCCAGGTCGCTTCGATCTCGGCGGCCGACGACGAGGTGGGCAAGGTTCTCGCCGACGCCATCGACAAGGTCGGCAAGGACGGCGTCGTCACGGTCGAGGAGAGCAACACGTTCGGAATGGACCTCGATTTCGTCGAGGGTATGCAGTTCGACAAGGGCTTCCTGTCGCCATACTTCGTAACCGATCCCGAGCGCCAGGAGGCCGTCCTCGAGGACGCGTACATCCTGTTCAACCAGGGCAAGATCGGCTCCGTTCAGGACCTGCTGCCCGTGCTCGAGAAGGTCATGCAGGCCGGCAAGCCGCTCGTGATCATCGCCGAGGACGTCGAGGGCGAGGCTCTCGCCACTCTCGTGGTCAACAAGATCCGGGGCACGTTCACCTCGGTCGCCATCAAGGCGCCGGGCTTCGGTGAGCGCCGCAAGGCGATGCTCCAGGACATGGCGATCCTCACCGGCGGTCAGGTCATCGCCGAAGAGGTCGGCCTCAAGCTCGACAACGTCGCACTCGACATGCTCGGTCAGGCCCGCAAGGTCGTCATCACCAAGGACAACACGACGATCGTCGAGGGTGCCGGCTCGCACGACGAGGTGACCGGACGTGTCGCCCAGATCCAGCGCGAGATCGAGGACACCGACTCCGACTGGGACCGCGAGAAGCTGCAGGAGCGGCTGGCCAAGCTGGCCGGCGGCGTGGCTCTCGTGCAGGTCGGCGCGGCCACCGAGGTCGAGCTCAAGGAGAAGAAGCACCGTATCGAAGACGCTCTTTCGGCCACCCGCGCCGCCATTGAAGAGGGTGTCGTCGCCGGCGGCGGCACCGCCCTCGTGCGGGCCAAGTCCGCCGTCGAGACGGTGACCAAGAAGAAGAGCCTCAGCGACGACGAGCGCACAGGCGCTCGCATCGTGCTCGCCTCGCTCGACGCCCCGGCCAAGCTCATCGCCGAGAACGCCGGCATGAACGGCGCCGTGATGGTGCAGAAGGTCGAGGAAGCCAAGGGCGCCGTCGGCCTCAACGCCGCCAGCGGCGAGATGGAGGACCTCATCAAGGCCGGTGTCATCGACCCGGCCAAGGTGACCCGGGCGGCACTGCAGAACGCAGCGTCGATCGCGGCTCTGCTCCTCACCACCGAAGCGCTGGTCGTCGACAAGCCCGAGCCCGAACCGGCCATGCCTCCCGGCATGGACGGCATGGGCGGCATGGGCGGCATGATGTAGCAACTGCTCGCCGCAATCGCAGCTTCGGCCTTCGGCCTCGGGCTGCTCTGCGGTGGCCTGGCGGTCCTCCCGCTCATCGGCGCAGCCGATGAGCTGAGGTGGTCCGCTGATCAGGTATCTGGTTGGAGGGTTCGGCCTTTCGGGTCGGACCCTCTTCCCGTTTTCGTGGCGCCTGTCCGCAGAGCAGCCTGTAGCTGCGATTGCGGCGAATATCAGTCAGCTGGGGTCTGTCACCTGGCCGAGGAAGAGGGGTTCGCCGGTCGAGGTGTGTTCGATCCAGAAGAGGAACGGCCGGTCGGCCACGAACGTCGCCGGTTCGGGGCCGGCCGAGGTGGCCCCGACGATGATGGCCGTGGCTGCAGCCGCCTCGGCGCCGCTCTCGTCGACGGCGATGAAGGACTTGTGTAGGGCATCGGTCACGTACAGATCGTTCGGGCTGCCGGTGATCGGGTCGAGCTCGGCGACATCGGGATCGAAGGCGGCCGTCATGCCGAGTCCCTTCAGCACCTGTCCGAGAGGTACATCGCTCTCGAACTCGAACTTGGGGATCGTCAGCATCACGGACCGGAACTCCCACCCGTCGGCGGAGAAGAGGCTGGCGCCAACGCTCCGGGCGAGCTCGGCCGGACTCGTTCCCTCGTCGGGGAGGACGAAGACCATCGAAGCGTCGCCGGCGAACGGGAGCCGTACCGCGGTGTAGCCCTCGGTAACTTTGAACTGCGTGGTCTGGCCACCGTTCATGAAGGGGACCGACACCGTGCTCCCGTCGAAACGGGTGAAGGTGGAGTCGGCGGTTGCCTCCTCGTTGAACTGCTCGGCCCAGTTGGCCTTGAACCACACCGCATTCACCAGGACGAGCCTGGTGAGCGTGTCGATGGCTCCTTCGGGGATGAGATCGCGGATCCGGTCCTCGGTCGTGTCCTCGACCCACTCGTTGATCACCTGCCGGCTGCCGTCCGGGTCGACGCCGAAGTCGAGCACGCGGAGGCCGGCCCCGTATTGCTCGGCGAGCGTGGTCAGGTAGGCGTCGCTGAACGGATAGTCGCGCTGGCCCCAGATCGAGTTCGCCGGTCGGAGCTGGAAGGGAGCCCGTTCGTCGTCGGGCGGACGAGGGGGCGGTTCGGCCGAGAGCGCGGCCTCGATAACGTTGCGGACCTCGTGCAGGGTCGTCTGATCCGTCTCGAGGTTGAGCACATCGACGATCTCGTCGGCGGTCGCCCCGTCGGTGCCGGCCAGCAACATACTGAGCGCGGTGGCGATCGAGTACGGCGACAGCATCACGTTCTCTTCGCCGGCTATCTCGGCGAAGACATCGAGGCCGAGGGCGACATCGCCGGCGACCACTGCGGCGATCGCGTCGGCGCCGGGATCGACCTCGGCCCGGGGCAGGTCGAGCCGGACCTCCTGTAGCGACGGGTCAGGTGCCACGGAGGTCGGAGGAGCGGAGGATGAGGTGGTCGACTCCGGTGTCGAGGTGGACGATGCCGTACCCACGTCGACGTCCGAGCCGCAGGCAGCTGCCACCAGGCTCAGGCTCAGGATGATTGCTGCTATTCGTCGTGATCCCATACTTCTGGTACGCCGGGCCGGTTCTCCAGGTTCCCGGTCGCGCTGATCCGGCCAGGCCGGGCCAGCCTGACCGGATCCCGATGAGGGCGAATCTCAGGTCAGGGACAGGGCGCCGGCAGGATGTGGCCTCCGGGCGTCGCAAAGTCGGTGAAGGCACAGCCGAAGTCGGGAGCGGCGACGGCAGCGGGGTCAGTGACGTCGTCACCAGCAGGCTTCACGCCCGTGTCCACCCAGTCGACCAGGTCGAAGAAGGCGGTGGCGAGCTCGACGCCCGTGAACCCGCAGTGGTTCACGCCGCGGATCGCCCGCTGAACGAGGAGATCGCTCTTGCCGTTGGCGGCAACCTCGTTGCCGTAGACCACCTGGTTGTGGAAGGGCACGAACAGGTCACCGAGGTTGTGAAGGCTCATCACGGGAACACTCGGATCACCAGCGATCGGCGGAACCTGAGACAGTCCGTTCGGGCTCCGGCCCTGGGCCTCTTGGCTGACCCTGACGACGTCGTCGTTGAAGGCGGCCTCGGCGGCGGTCAGCGCCGGGTCCGAGTCGAACTGATAGACGACGTCGGTGTTGTCGAGCGCCACCCCTGGTGACCCGGTGAGGGTGCCGTCGCCGAGACCGAGATCGAACAGGAAGTTGCCGGGCCCGCTCGCGAACTCGGGGAACGTGTTCCAGAAGAACCACGCTTCGTCGAAGTTGGGACGGTCTCCACCCGAACGCAGCTCGGTCAGATTCTTGAGGTTGGTGCCATCGGTATTGAGACTGAGCGGCCATCCCGGACCGGGGCCGGACAGGTTCGCCTTGATCGTCGGCACGTCGACGAACAGGTACTGGGCCGGGTCTACCGGGAAGGTGGACGTCCCGAGGCCGAGCTGTTGGGCCGCCACGTTGAAGTCGAGGAAGTAGTCGAACAACTCGAAGTCGCCGAGAACTCCACAGACCGGCATGGCCCCGTCGTAGAAGTTGCGGTATTGCTCGATCGACACTGCCGTGATATGTCCGCCCATCGACGCACCGGTGATGAACACTCGATCGGGCTTGCCTACGAGACCATTGAATCGTTTCGCCAGCGCGTGCGTGTCCTGGACACCGGCCTTGATGTCGTAGTCGTTGCGGGTGTAGCTCGACGCCGCCCAGGCGAAGCCCTCAGAGATCAGAACCTCCCGGAGCGGGTGATTGTCGACCGTGAGTTCGAGGCCAGTGCCGCGAAAACCGTGGGCCCACATGACGAGGTCGCCGTTCCAATCGTCCGGTACCTCGATGCGGTAGCCCGCACCTTTGTGCACGCCCCACATCGCCGTGGCGTCGGGGAGAGCGACGAAGGGCAACGTCGACTCGTCGACGAAATAGTCGGGCTTCGGCCCGTTGGCCGCGCCGGCGGCGGGCACGGTCACCACACCCAGCAGCATCATCACGGTCAGAATCAGTATCGCCCTACGCATCGTTCACTCTCCCGGTCTCGATCTCACTCATAGTTACGCTAGTTCCCGGGCGGCGAGCGTGTGGCTATTGGACCACAGTGCGGAACCCCAGGGCGTCTCCGGGCGTCGATGCGGACCGGCTGGGCGCGGGCCCGTCCGGTACGGTGGCCGCCATGCCGAGCCGGTTGGTCGACATCGCCGAGTGGGTAGAGCTGAGCTCGACGCTGGCCGGAAGCAAAGACCCCGTGATGATCGGGCCGACCGCTCGGGTCTGGAACACGAGGACCCCCAACGGAATCGGATCGCTGCGGCTGACGCGAGCCGATTCCACCCGGGTCACCGCCGAGGCCTGGGGGCCCGGGGCAGATTGGCTGCTCGACCAGGCGCCTCGACTACTGGGCTCCGAGGACGACCTGACGGGTTTCGACCCTCCGCCCGGTCGACTGGGGGAGCGTTGGCGCCGCCAACCCTTCTTGCTCGGCAGAACCGACCGGCTCTGGGACGCCCTGGTCGGAGCGGTGCTCGGCCAGCGGGTGCAGACGAGGAACGCCAAGAAGAGCCAGCGGCACCTGTCGAGACGATTCGGTGACGAGGCCCCCGGCCCCGACGGTGGTTGGGTGCTGCCTCCGCCCGAGCGTGTCGCCGAGCTCGGCTACGCCGACTTCCACCCCCTCGGCGTGGAGCGGACGCGAGCCGAGACCCTGCGCCGGGTCGCCCGGGAGATGCCGCGGGTCGAGAGGCTCACGGAGAAGCCGCCCCATGAAGTGAAGAGGCGGCTGCAGGCGATTCGGGGCGTAGGGGTGTGGACGGTCAACATGGCCACGGCCAGCGCCCTCGGCGATCGCGACGCCGTGCCCGTGGGCGACTACCACATACCCAACACGGTCGCCTGGCATCTGGCGGGCGAGGAGCGGGGCGATGACGAGCGCATGCTCGAACTGCTCGAACCGTATGCCGGGCACCGGTGGCGGGTGGTCCGCCTCGCCAAGTCGTCGGGCTCGGCGCCGAAGCGAGGACCGAAGCTCTCGCTCACCGGCGATGGGCTTCACCTCGGATCCTGAGCCAGACTGCCGGTCATGACGATCTTTTCTTCCGTGCTCATCGACGGCGTCGCTCACGACCCCGAGGTCGCGTCGATTCCGGTCTCCGACGTCGGCTTCATTCGCGGCTACGGCTGCTTCGAGGTGATCCGCGGCTTCGACGGCACCTGCTTCCGTCAGGCCGAGCACCTCGTTCGCTTGGACCGCTCCGCCGAGATGCTCGGTATAGAGGTCCCAGCGCACTCGGTGTTCGACGAGTGGATCTCGGAGGTGACCCCAACCGATGGGGAGTCGATCGTGCGGATCTTCGTTTCGGCCGGTGACGACCCCTTCGAGGGAACGCCCCGCGTCGTCGTGACGGGCGAGCCCGCCCCTCAACAACTCTCGGAGCTCCGCCTGCTCGAGGTGCCCGCGCCGTGGCACTCCGATGGCGAGAGCTGGCAGCTCCTGGGCGGGAAGACGCTCAGCTACGCCAACAACTTCGCCTCCACTTACGTCGCCCGCCAGGCCGGCTACGACGACGCCCTCCTGATCGGCCGATCGGGGCGTGTGCTCGAAGGCCCGACCTTCGCAGTCGGGTGGACTGTGCCCGAGGGGTCGGAGGTCGTTTACGAGACACCATCGCTGTCATTGGGGATCCTCGATTCGATCACACGCCAGGCCACCCTCGACGCCGCCGAGCAGGCGGGTCTCCCGTTTCGCGAGGTCGAGGACGACATCACCCGGCTCGACAGCGCGACCGAGGTCTTCGCCCTCTCGACCCTCAAGGACGCCGTGCCCGTGACCGCCATCGGCGAGCGGCGGTTCGAGACGGGACCGGCCACGTCGTCGCTTCGTCAGGCGCTTCTCGCTCTCATCGACAACGAGCTCGCCATCGCCCGCTGAAGCGTCGAGGTATTGCTGTGCCTCAGCTCGCGCCGGCGGGCCTCGTGATGAAGTTGCGGTCGACCACTTCGACGGCGACGGCGACGGCGCCGGCGACTCCGAATACGATCGCCGCGCCGGTGATGCTGCCGAGCCAATCGGGATCGATCGCCAGCGTGATCGCCAGGGCGAGCATCACAGTGCCGGCGAGGAGCTTGAGGAACCGGCCGTGGTGCTCCTGGAGCTTGGTGGCGCGCATCGTGACGACAGCGGCGCCGAACACGGCCAGCTCGTCGATGAGGAACACCGCCATGTAGACGCCGAACAGGGCGATGGCGGTCGCTGTGCTGGCGCCCCGGGCCGAGAGAAGATCGGTCCACAGGATCGGGAACCCGGCCGTGCACGGCGTCTCGATGAGCGACACCCCGACGGCCAGGGCCACGGTTCCGCCGAGCACGGCCTTCAGCGACTGGTCCGATCGTCCCAGGTCGCGCATGCGCCGGTACAGGCCCGGCCGGCGGTCCTCGCTGATCGACAGCGACGGCCCCCGCCCGGGCCAGAAGTAGTCCTTCAGGTTCACGACGGCGAAGGCCCCGGCAACCACCGCTGCGCCGCGCTGGATCCAGGAGAGATAGGCGACGTAGGTGAGCAGTGTGTAGACACCGATGATGTAGAGGCCGTAGAGCGCGGTGGTCACGGCTATGAAGACGATCCCGACGAGCAGAACCCGACGCCTCGAGCCGCTGTGCAGGACGAGCGCCAGGAGGATGGAGAGCACCCACAGCGAGCAAGGATTGAAGCCGTCCACGAACCCGATGAGCAACGTGCTCGCGAGAAGAGGCCGGTCGCCGAGATCGACCTCACCCAGCCCCGGTACGTCGATCACCGACTTGCGGGCGGGCTCGATGTCCCGGCCGGCTAGGGCCTGGTCCACCGCATTGGCGATCTGGGCCCCGATGGACTGGCTGAAGCCGACCCAGTACTCGTCACCGATGATCGTGACCGGCACCGCTCGTGGTTCGAATCCCATTCCCGCGGCCGTCTCGGCGAATCGCCGTCGGTTCCCAGCATCGCCGGACACCTCGTAGTCGACGAGGATCACGTCATCGCGACCGGCGAGCAGCTCTTCGAGGAACTCGTGCTCGGTGGCACAGTGGGGGCAACCGTCGATCCAGAAGAGCGTGACTTCGACCGGCGGTTGGTCATCGGCTTCCGGCGCCTGAGCGGCAACTGCCGCGCCACCCGCCAGCAGAACCAGCAGAGCCAGGGCGACTGCGAACACCAGATGCCGTCCCAGGGGCGATCGGTTGACGTGATCGGATTTCATGGTCCCTCGCCGGGTCGGCGAGCCGTCATTGGCATCGTCGCCGGTAGGGCGGTCATTCGCCCAGGGGCCGAGGTCACAACCCTCGTCGATAGCGTGGAGTGATGGACGAGCGACCACCTCCGAGCCCCGAGAAGCTGCTTCGGCAGTTCGCCGATTGGCGGGAGGGGGAGGAGATGCCTGGTCGGACCATGTCGTACCTGAAGACCGGCTTCCTTCCAGAGGTCCTGGCCGAGCTCGATCCCGCGACCGATGGGCTCGACGCCATGACGGCAGCCTGGGAACTGTGGGAGAACGGCGACACCGATCCCACGGCGGTCCTGGACGTTCTTCGCGACAACGGTCTCGAGGCTCTGCTCGGCGGTCTGGGCGGCGGATGACACGACGGGGCGGGCCCCAGCGAATTCCCCGTCCCGCCGACTGGCGCCCCGGTGGTCCGGCCCCCTGGTCGGACCACCCGAACACGGTCCTCAGCGTCGCCGACATCGCCGAGCGACTGGCGCGCTACGAACCCGGCGAGATCCACCGCGGCCGCCTGCGGGTGCCCGAGGGTCAGCAGGGTCGGCCGTCCGCGGTGCTGATCGGGCTCTACGACGGACCCGAGGGCGCCACGACGATTCTCACTCGACGGCCCCAACACATGCGGAAGCACGCCGGCGAGGTCGCCTTCCCCGGGGGAGGCGTCGACGATACCGACGAGTCCGTGTGGGCGGCTGCGACCCGAGAGGCGCAGGAGGAGGTCGGTCTCGACCCGGACCTGGTCGAGCCGATCGGCGAGCTCGACCGGTTCGTGACCGGCGCCAGCTTCAGTCTCGTCACGCCCATGGTCGGCGTGGTCGCCGACCTCCCGGAGCTGACCCCCTCACCCGACGAGGTCGAGGAGATCCTGCATGTCCCCATTTCCGAGCTGCTCCTCCCGGAGGTGTACCGCGAGGAGGAGTGGCGCCTCGACGAGACCTGGTATTCGATCCACTTCTTCGAGCTGATCGGCGACACGATGTGGGGTGCGACTGCCGTGATGGTGCGGCGACTTCTCGAGGTGATCGTTGACTACGGCTAGCGGTTCTCCAGCCACGTCAGCACCGCCAGCACTCGTCGATGGTCGGTCGCGCTCGGCTCGAGATGCAGCTTGGAGAAGATGGCCGAGGTGTGCTTCTCGACGGCACCTTCGCCGACGCCGAGCTGCTGCGCGATGGCGGCGTTCGTGAACCCCTGCGCCATGAGCGATAGCACGTCGGTCTCCCGAGGGGTCAGACGGTCGATCGGGTTGGCTCGGCGGGCGAACAGCTGAGCCACTACCTCGGGGTCGAGGGCCGTGCCTCCCTCGGCCACCCGGTGGACGGCGTCGACGAACTCCCCGACATCGGCGATCCGCTCCTTCAGGAGGTAGCCCACTCCACCCGAGCCGTCGGCCAACAGCTCCGTTGCGTACTCCACTTCGACGTACTGCGACAGCACGAGGATCTTGGCATCGGGATGCCGCCGCCGTAGCTCGACCGACGCCCGGATTCCTTCGTCGGTGTGAGTTGGGGGCATACGGACGTCGACGATGCTGATGTCGGGTTGGGACCGTTCCCAGGTGTCGAGGAAGGTCTCCGCGTCGGAAGCCTCGCCCACGAGCTCCATCTGCTCGTCTTCGAGCAGCCGGCCCAGACCGGCCCGCAGGAGGACAGAGTCCTCGACCACGAGGACCCTCATGAACGGGAGGGGATCTCGATGAGAACGGTGGTGCCCTCACCCAGCGGACTCCGGACCGTCATCGAGCCGTCAACGGCCTCGATGCGGTCTTCGAGGCCGGAGACGCCACTGCCGAGCGAGCGGTCCACACCACCGACGCCGTCGTCGGAGACGTCGATCAAGAGCTGATCAGCGTCGCCTCTGATTGTCACCCAGGCGTTCCTGGCTCCCGAATGCCGGGTGACGTTGGTGAGGAGCTCGCTGACCGCGAAGTAGGCCGTGCTCTCGATATGAGCGGGCGGGCGGGCGGAGAGTCCCACGTCGACGTGGACCGGAACCGTGCATCGGACCGCGACATCGGCGAGAGCGGCATCGAGGCCCCGATCACTCAGGACAGCCGGGTGGATTCCCCGGGCGAGGTCGCGCAGCTCGACGATGGCCGCTTTCGCATCCTCGTGGGCGGTTGCGATGATGGCGCCCACCTCGTCGGCTGAGTCTCCTTGTTCGAGTCGACGACGGGCTCTCCCCAGGTCCAGGGCAACCGTGGCGAGCCGGGCTTGCGCACCGTCGTGGAGGTCTCGTTCGATGCGACGTCGCTCGGCTTCGGCTGCCTCGACCGACCGATCACGACTCTGCACCACGCGCCGAGTGCGCTCGGTCAGCTCCGACGGCGAGGGTCCGAGAAGGGTACGGGCCAGGACGAGTTGCAGCTCGGTGAACCCGTAGATGAAGGCAGGGCCGATCACCAGAGAGGCGATGCCGCTGCCAAAGAGGAGCACCGTCCAGAAGCCGAAGGAGGCGCTCCAGCCCCAGATGATCGACGACAGGGCAAAGAGTGGGAAGGTCCAGGCGGCGACCACGACCACGAATGACGCCACCCCGAACGGCAGGCGCAGAACCACGAAGAGAAGCTCCCGCCAACGACTCGTGTCCCGGAACGGACCGAGGACGAAACCGGCGATGCCCGGGTCTCGATGGCGGACCGGCGATGTGATCGTCTCCCCGAACCAGCTGAGGATCAGAGCTCTCTCCAGATAGCTCACTCCGGAGGCAGCCAGGAGGACCAACGCCAGCATCGGGAATCCCACGAGGACGAACATGAGTCCGAACGAGGCGCTCAGCGCAGTCATGAAGATGATGAACCAAGCGAGACCGAACGGCAGGCCGAGTAGACCGTAGAGCGATCGGTTCAGAAGAATCTGTAGCGGCGTGGCGGGTCGGGCCGGCGGCTGAACCGCCGGAGGCAGGGGCACCGGTCGAGCCGAGACGGTGGGTGCTGCTGGTGCGAACGGCCACTCGACTCGGCGGCCGACCGGTCGCGGGAGGGACGAGGTCACCTCTCAATCCTGGCCCAAGATCGACCGGGCCGGTATCCGGCTAGCGGCATCCCAGGGGTCGGGCTAGCCCTACCAATCTCGGTCGTCGCCGCTTCAATCGGTTCGGATAGTCTTGCTTCTTCTCCGGAGAGGACCATGCGTGGCAGAGATCGAAATCGGCAAGGGTAAGACGGGGCGTCGCGCCTATTCCTTCGATGACATCTCGATCGTGCCGTCCCGGCGCACACGGGACCCAGAAGACATCGACCTGACTTGGGAGATCGACGCCTACCGCTTCGACCTGCCGTTCATGGCTTCGGCCATGGACTCGGTGGTCAGTCCCCGCACGGCGATCGAGATCGGCCGCCTGGGCGGGGTCGGCGTGCTCAACCTCGAGGGTCTGTGGACTCGGTACGTCGATGCCGATGCCGTGTTGGCCGAGATCTCCGGCCTCGACGACGACAAGGCCATGGCGCGCATGCAGGACCTGTATGCCGCTCCCATCGATCCCGACCTGATTCTCGAACGGATTGCCGAGATCAACGCCGCCGACGTCGTCAGTTGCGCCGCCGTCAGCCCTCAGCGCACCGCCGAACACGTCGACACGATTCTGCGGGCCGAGCTCGGTCTGCTCGTCATCCAGCAGCCGGTCATCTCCGCCGAGCACGTGTCGAGCAACACTCACGAACCCCTGAACCTCAAGACCTTCGTTCGCCAGCTCGAAACGCCGGTGATCGTCGGTGACTGCGCCAGCTATTCGGCCGCCCTCCACCTCATGCGCACCGGCGCCGCAGGAATCCTCGTCGGGGTCGGTTCCGGCCGATCGAGCACCGTGCGCCGCGTTCTCGGCATCGGCGGTCCTCAGGCCTCGGCCCTGGCCGATGCCCGGGCCGCCCGCATGCGCCACCTCGACGAGACGGGCGTGTACACCCACGTGATCGCCGACGGTTCGATGGCCACCGGTGGCGACATCGCCAAGGCGATCGTCTGCGGCGCCGACGCCGTCATGCTCGGTAGCCCGCTGGCTGCGGCCGAGGATGCGCCCGGCCAGGGTTGGCACTGGGGCGTGCAGAGCGTGCATCCCACGGTTCCTCAGGGGGGTCGAGTCCAGGTGCCGCCCCGGGGCACGCTGGCCGAGATCATCCACGGTCCGTCACATGCCGAGGACGGTGCCCTCAATCTGGCCGGGGCCCTGCGCCAATCGATGGCGATGTGCGGATACACCGATCTCAAGAACTTCCAGAAGGCCGAGATCCTGGTGCACGGTTCGTGACCGAACACCACGATCCGACCGCCGAGACCGTCCTGGTCGTCGACTTCGGTGCGCAGTACGCCCAACTGATCGCCCGGCGGGTCCGCGAGGCCAACGTCTACTCCGAGATCGTGCCCCACACGATCACCGCTGCGGAGATAGCCGAGCGGGGACCCACCGGCATCATCTTCTCGGGTGGGCCGCAATCGGTGCATGTCGAGGGGGCTCCTCGCATCGACCCCGAGGTCTACGAGATAGGCGTTCCCGTGCTCGGCATCTGCTACGGCGCTCAGCTGATCGCCTATCAGAACGACGGCGTCGTGGGCCGCAACGAGCGGGGCGAGTACGGCCGCACCGAGATGAAGGTCGCCGCCGATCCGGGAGTTCTGCTCGCCCAAACTCCCGACCACCAGAACGTGTGGATGAGCCACTTCGACGCCATCACCGACGTTCCCGAGGGCTTCTCGGTGACAGCGAGCACGCTCGACGCACCCGTAGCCGCATTCGAGAGTCGCGACCGCGGCCTGTACGGGGTGCAGTTCCACCCCGAGGTCGCGCACACACCGCACGGCCAACACGTACTGGAGCGATTCCTCGACGAAGCCTGTGGTGCCCATCGGGAGTGGACCATGGCCAGCATCATCGAGACCGAGGTCGACCTGATCCGGGAGCAGGTGGGCTCGGGTCGGGCGATCTGTGGTCTCTCCGGAGGGGTCGACTCGGCGGTGGCGGCGGCGCTCGTCCACAAGGCCATCGGCCCTCAGCTGACGTGCGTGTTCGTGGACACCGGCCTCATGCGCAAGGAGGAGGGCGATCAGGTGGTCGATACCTTCCGGCGGCATCAGGGCATCGAGCTCATCCACGTTCGGGCCGCCGGCCGCTTCTTCGAGCGCCTGACGGGTGTCACCGATCCCGAGGACAAGCGCAAAGCGATCGGGGAGACCTTCATCCGCGTGTTCGAGGACGCCAAGGGCGGCATCGAAGACGCGGCCTTCCTCGTGCAGGGAACGCTGTACCCCGACGTGATCGAGTCGGGAACGGCCGACGCCGCCAAGATCAAGAGCCATCACAACGTCGGTGGGCTGCCCGAGGACATGGAGTTCGAGCTCGTCGAACCTCTCCGAACGTTGTTCAAGGACGAGGTCCGGGCGGTCGGTTCCGAGCTGGGCCTGCCCGACGAGATCGTGTGGCGCCAACCGTTCCCGGGCCCCGGCCTCGGCGTCCGGATCATCGGGGAGGTCACCCCAGAGCGGGTTGCTGTTCTCCAGGACGCCGACGCCATTGTCAGGGAGGAGATTGCCGCCGCCGGGCTCGATCGTGAGATCTGGCAGGCCTTCGCAGTACTGCCGGGCATCAACTCGGTCGGGGTCATGGGCGATGAACGTACCTACGCCGACGCTGTGGTCATCCGGGCCGTCACATCCGAGGACGCCATGACTGCCGACTGGGCCCGGCTGCCGTACGACCTGCTCGAGACCATGTCGAGCCGCATCATCAACGAGGTCACCGGAGTCAACCGGGTGGCCTACGACATAACCTCCAAGCCCCCGGGCACGATCGAATGGGAATGAGGGGCGAGGACGTCGATCCCGCGGCCGATGACGCCATCGCCGCCATGGCCCAGTTCGGGCGCGTCCTCGAACAGGTCGACGACGCCCACCTCGAACTGCCGACACCCTGCGATGAATGGAATGTCGAGGCTCTGATCAGCCACGTCGTCCTCGGCGACGCCAGCGTGCCGATGCTCTTCGACGGCCGCCCCCTCCCCGAGGGCGTGGTCATCGACCCGTCGCTGCTCGGGCCCAACCCGCTGGCCACGTGGCGGGGCACGGCGCTTGCCGCGATCGAAGCCCTCCGCCGCCCCGAGGCCATGGCCGAAACGGTCGAGCATCCGCTCGGCCCGGTCGACGGACGGACCGTGGCGCGGTTCCGGCTCGTCGATCTGCTCGGTCACACCTGGGATCTGGCGACAGCCATCGGAGTCGATCACGGGATCGACGATCGTCTCGCGGAGGAGGCCCTCGAATTCCTGTTCCCGATGGTCGACCGGCTGCGGGCGTCGGCGGCCTTCGGTCCGGCGCTCGAACCACCCGCCGCATCGGACGCCGTCGTCCGGTTCCTCGCGCTCATCGGTCGCCGAGCCTGGGCCCCGGAGTCGGTACCCCGATGAGTCTCCTGCCCGCCCGGGAGCTGCTGATCATGCGGCACGGTAAGTCCGACTGGAGCGCCCACGAGCCCGACTTCTCCCGCCCTTTGGCCGACCGGGGGCACCGCGACTCCGAACGGATGGCTCGGTGGCTCGCCGACGAGGGCCTCGAGCCCGAGCTGGTCGTCACGTCGCCGGCGGAGCGAGCCGCCACGACCGCCCAATATGTCATCGAGAGGTTGGCGATCGATGATGCTCACGTGCTCTCGTCGGACGACCTCTATCTGGGAAGCTTGTGGTCGTGGCTCGAAGCTCTCGACGGCCGTTCCGAACGTCGTGTCCTCATCTGTGGCCACAATCCCGGTCTCGATGATCTGGTGAACTACCTGGCCTCGACTCCGCCACCTCGCACGAGTGAGGGGAAGCTGATGACGACGGCGGCCATCGCTCACCTCGAGTTCGACGACGACTGGGACGCGCTCGGAAGGGGGAGCGGACGCCTCGTCCAGCTGGTCAGGGCCCGCGAGCTGCGCTGACCGGGCGACGGAACGGCGACGGTCTCGCCATCGCCGCCCGACCGGCTCAGTTGTCGATCAGAGGCTGGTCGGTGTCCAGGGAGCCCGAGGGCGTGCGGACGGTCAGGCGCCCGTCGACTATCCGATAGGTCGTCCCGCCTGTGTTCTGCGCCTCGTAGCCACCAGCTACAGCTGAGGCCGGAAGCGTGATGAAGATCGACTCGTTCCTTAGCTCGGCGCCGTGATACCACAGAGCGCCGTCGGCGTCCTGGCAGATCCAGAGTGCATAGTCCGCAGTAGCGGTGATCAGTACCGGCGCCAGTGACTGACCGACGTCCGACTCGGCCTGCTCGGCACAGCCGCCGGGCGCCACCCCGATCTCGCCCTGGGCCTCGGTGACCTCGTCGGCGACCTCGGGGTCGTCCGTTACCGGTTCGACCGTGACGGTCCAGCCGGCGGCGGGCCGTCGATCCCCGTCGGTGCCCCGGCCCAGGGCGAACACGGCCCCCTCATACTCGACCACCGACCACACCTCTTCGAAGCCGTCGACCCGGAACTCGGCGACGTCGCGGCGCTGCCATCGGTCGCCTTCGGGGGATTCACCGGTGACGAGAGTCCACAAGGCGCCGTCGGTACGACCGGCTGCAACAGCGTCAGATCCCTCGTCTTCGGCGACCAGGCCGGCTGCGAACACCCCTGCCCTCGTGGCAACCACATCGTGCACGCGCCCGGCCACCGAGCCAGTGCGAAGACGGTGCAACGCTCCCGTTCCCTGCACACTGGCCACGAAGGCGATCGGCTCGGTGGACTCACCGGCGCGGCGGTTTCCGACAGCCACGATGCGATCGCCGACGACGTCGACGCCGACCAGCTCGGCACCGGCGATGGGCGCTAGCAGGTGAACCCAATCGTCCTCGCGGCGTATCAGCGTGAGGGTCTGTCGGCCCGAATCCGTGTCCTCGTAGCCGACGGCCACGGCGATGTCGCCGGCTACGGCAACGTCGAGCAGAGCACCCGCCCGATCCGAAGGTATTTCGACCTGTGTCCACTGCGGTTCGAACCAGTCGGAGCCGGCCTCGAGCACCCACAGCCCGGGCGACGGCCCGTCGGGCCCGGTTCGTTCGCCGGCGATGATGAACTGCTCTCGGCCCGGATCGCCGGCCACCGCCTGCAACGTCTGTCGGCCCGGTCCGCTGAACGACGCATCGGTGAGCCTTTGCATGCGCGCAACGGTGAGCCCGATCCACGCTGTGCCATCGAGAGTGGACCCGCCGCCGTCTTCGCCCACGGCGACCAACCGCACGCCGTCTATCACCCCGATGCCCCGAAGACGTTGCCGGTCGGCGCCCGCAGTCGGTGCGAAGCCCCTCTGGTGCGCCCAGCTGCCGTCGGGGGCCATGGTCCAGACGATTCCCTCCTGGTCACCGACGCCCTCGCCGTCTCCGGCGCCACCGACCGCAGTCAGCCCAGCGCTGTTGGCCACGGCGTCGAAGATGACACCATCGGTTCCGTCGGGCGAAGCGAATGCCGGCTGCTCGATGCGAACGAGCGTGGGGGTTTCGGGCAGCTCCGGCGGATCGACTTCGGGCGCTTCGGCTCCAGGCGGTCGCTCATCGCCTCGTAGCCCTGAGGTCACGAGGGCCCCGGCGACCACGGCGCCGATGATCACGACGAGTCCGGCGAGCAGACCGCGCCTATACCTCCGGGGTGCCGGCGCTCCCGGACCGGCTCCGGTGACGGGCGGGCCGGCGGCGGGGAATTCGGACTGGATCGTCGAAGAGAGCGGGGGAAGCGGAGACGGTTCGACAGGCGTCCTGTCCAGTGTTGCGATAGTGACAGTCGAATCGCCGGCCCGGACCGGTAACGGATCCGCCGGGCGCCGCATGCCGAGCCGCGCCCCGACATCGGAGAGTCGACGCCCGAACTCGGCGGCGGTCTGGGGGCGATCGGCCGGATCCTTGGCGAGTACCTCCGCCAGGAGGTCCGAGAGTGGTTGGGGAACGTCGAACTGAGCGAGCGGGGGCGCCGGGTCTTCCAGAATTCGACGGATCACGACGGCCTTGGAGTCGGCGGCGCCCGATCGGAACGGCGCCCGGCCCAACAAGAGCTCGTAGAGGGTGATGCCCAGCTGGTAGATGTCGCCGCGGCCGTCGAAGGCGCTGTTGCGGAGAGTCTCCGGCGGGGTGTACGCCAGCGTCCCGATGATCGATTCGGCGGCCGTGACATCGCTCGAGCCGATCAGTCTGGCGATGCCGAAGTCCCCGAGCTTGGCCCCACTCGTATCCATGAAGATGTTGGCCGGCTTGACGTCGCGGTGAAGCACACCGATTCGGTGGGCAGCGTCGAGAGCTCCACATATCTGAATCCCGACGTCGACGACCTCCGGCCACGGCATTGCCCCGTCGCGGGCCAGGCGATCCTTCAGGGACCCCCCGGCCGCGTACTCGAGCACGAGGTAGTGGTCGTCCGCGGTCGTTCCGGCGTCGAGAACGTCCACGATGTTCGGGTGCTCGCTGAGCGCCGACATCGAACGTCGTTCCCGATCGAACCGGACCAGTGCATCGGTGCCGGCCACATGGTCGTACAGGACCTTGATCGCCACCGGTTGCCCATCGCCGTCACGATGGGCCAGGTAGACGGACGCAAAGCCTCCGCGCCCTAGCGTGCGGTCGATGGTGTAGCCGGCGATGTTCGGCGGTGCCACGCGCGCTCTCCCTGATCACGACCACCGGCCGGCGGTCGGATCGAAGTCTTGCATGCAGCTAGGTCCTGGTGACCTCATCGCCCGACCCCGATGATCACGGGTCGGCGGGGGCCTCCGTGGTGGTTGTGGTGGGTGCTGCGGTGGTGGTGGTGGTTGTGGTGGGTGCTGTGGTGGTGGTGG